>OGZT01000387.1_pt1 | contig 35600 bp, 28 predicted proteins | sample 1576891 | NCBI WGS metagenome assembly OGZT01 (sample SAMEA3541521, study PRJEB24748) | human gut metagenome | biome: human gut; feature: human-associated habitat; material: faeces | place: China | collected 2012 | reverse complement strand
GCCGGTGTTCCTGCCCATCACGAACGCCCTCGGCATCCATCCGATCCAGCTCGGCATCCTGTTTGTGGTATGCTGCGAAACCGGGTTCCTGACGCCTCCCTTTGGCGCGAACCTGTTTATTACCATGAAGATTACGGACGTGAAGCTTGAAGAGGTCGCTTTGAAGGCGTTCCCCTATCTGCTGGCGATGTGGCTGCTCATCATCGTTGTCGCGGCTTGCCCGGACTTCGTCATGTTCCTGCCGAGGCTCTTGATGTAATCAAACGTGTGGCGATGCCTGCCTGATATGGGCAGATGCTTTATGAGCAAATAAAAGTGCGAATCGGATGTTTCCGGTTCGCACTTTCAGGTGGATGGAAGTTCATGGAAGGTTAAATACGCTTGCTCAAGCCTTGTTCGGTATCTCCAGGTACTCTTTGGGAGCAGTTTTGTGTTTTATCAGGGCATCGTAATCTCAGGACAAATGGGAAGGGATATCTTTTTGCCCGCCCGAGAGTATGAGCGTTGTGTTTTTCCTGAAGAAACGCCTAGAATGCGTAACGCAGGCCAACACTGGCTCCCCATGTTTGGGAAATGTGTTCCCCGTCCTCGCGCTTGAATTCACCGTAAAGTTTCACCGCGTCGGCAAACTGCCAGTCCACGCCTACGCCATAGTAGACACGGCTTCCCCGCAGGTTCCCTGTGAATGTTTCGTCATTGACGGAAACTCGCTGGGAGCCGAGGAATTCATGGATACCCCCGACCTTGGCATAAGGCTGGATGTAGGTATCGTCTTCAAAGCTCCACCTCTTGCCAAGGACGAGGCCGACCCGGCCAGTGAGGGAATTCATATCGTGCTGGCTGACCTCCATGCCGTTATCCATCGTAAAGGAACTGCCCTTCAGCCAATAATAGGAAAGCTGCGCTTGCGGTTCGAGGAATGCCTTTCCCCATAAATCAATGGACCGTCCCGCTTCAAGGCTGAGTCCGCCGCCGTAGCTGTGGTAGCTTCCCTTGACGTTGCGCCCATCCAGCATCTGGGCTTTCAGATCCTGATCATACCAGTCCCATGTGGCCACCGTGTCCATATACCAGCCGCTTTGGTGTTGCCATGTCGCATACCCCGCAAAGCCGTAGGAATGATTGTCCCCCGAGCCTCCAAAGTTCTCCTTCACATCCTGATCCGCACGGCTTACTTGCCCTCGGAAGCCAAACAGCCACTTGTTCTCTGAGTCAGGCTGGTAGCTGTGGTCATATCCTAAAGAGCCGCCGTACACTTTTTGCGAAACGTCAATGCCCTTAAGCCCATCCAGTTTGTTCTCGTGTGCGAACCCGCGAGTCCAGAATCCATCCGTTCCGGTCCCATAACGGATTTCCCCAAGGCGCTCACGGAGGCTGCTGAGCTGGCCATACCACATGGCGTAGGAAGGAGCCATGCCGGAAAGCCCGAGCACGACTTCCGCTGTAGGCGTTAAAATAGGGGATGGCGGTTGGGCAGGTTCGGTAGGCGGAGCAACAGGAGGGACTACAGGGTCGACAGGCGGAATGACGGGATCGACAGGCGGATCAACTGGAGGAGTGGTGGCCCGCTTGAGGTACCAGCCCGTGCCTGAATCCCCCTGCGCTTCGTGGGACAGCTCATAGAGGTAAAGGCCCGCCTCAACGAAACCTCCACGGTTGCCCAGTGAAAACTGCGCATCTCCGTTTGCCGCTTCCACCAGATGGGATTGCATACGCTCGCGCGTCGGTTCCGCGCCGGAATTGGTGACATACAGTGAATGCGAGCCCGTCGCGGTACCGGTGACGATCAGGCTGTCCGCTTGGTCTCTGGCTATATCAACGCCCATGTAGAAGGTGCCGTTTCCATCAAGATCGTGTGTCGTGAGTTTGGAGAAGGACGAGAATGAAGGTGCCGCCCTGAGGAGAGAAGGCAAGCGATCTCTTTCGAAAGCGATACTCCCCTTATTCAGCAGGAGCCCGCTGATATGCGCTTCGTTTTGCGTTCCTCCCATACTGTTGAGTACCCAACGGCTGGAATCGTCAAGGGAGAGGTTGCTGAGGGAAGCTCCCGCGTATGCCGTACTGGCATTTCTGAGAGCCATGTTCAGGGTTCCTCCATTTGCGGAGTAGACGCGTCCCCCCGTCAGCGTGCTGTCGTCCATATCAAAAGAAGCGGTTGCCCCGGCATCCTTCATGAGGGCGATATTGCCCGCTACGGTGCTGCCTTTAAGATTGAGTGTTGTGGGAGTATCGAGGTTTGAGCCTGTAATGGAAAAGGCATTCCCCGCTTCGGGATCAGCGTTGAGGATGGAAGTTCCCGTGAACTGGAGTTGCTTGCTCTTGCTACCTGTGTCGTCGTGGATCCAGACGGTGTTCGCTCCCTCACTCTGGATGACGCTGTTGGAAAAGGTAAAGGCTCCATCCGGGCGGCTTGTGGAAACAGTGGATAGGTTTCTGAGAAGCAGGGCCGCGCTGCTCCCGGCAGAGGTGGCGATGCGTGTATCGCTCATGTCAAGCTGGAAAGGAAAGCTCGCGGAGTAGCCTGAGAGATACACGCCATAGCCATTGCTTGTTATGTCGGCGTGTTCTATGCGGTATGTCCCCCCGTCGAGCCCGGCGATCCCCACGCCCTGATCCACTTTGATGCTTCCGTTTCTGAATGTGACGGTAGGGCTGGTCGTCACATTGGGATCGGCAAGAGGATAGTTGTTCAACACACTCCCGAAGATGGCATTCCCCCTGCCGTTTTGAATGGTGATGTCCGTGTAGTTCAGGTCCACATTGGCCCCTGCCGCGTAAATGCCTTTAGCATTGGAGCCTGTTTCGTCGATAACGATGGACGATTTCTTGTTTTCGGTTCCTGTCAAAGAAAGTGTTGCGTATGTGGCGACATTGAAAAACTCTTGCTGGGAGTTCAGTTTGTCGACATGAAAAGTGGTCGATTCCGCCTGCAGAGAGACCGGCGTTGTGCTGTCGGTGCTTTCCATGTGGATCAATGACTGCGTATTGGATGAATCTGTCGTCAACTCCACGGAACTGTTTTTCAATTCCAGAATGCCCGTGCCGGGCCTGTCGCTGGAAAAGAGCCGATGGCGTTGTACGATGGCGCTGTCTCTCAGGTTCGTTCCTGACAAGACCGAATCTTCAAGCCGTAATGTGCCCCCATTTTTCATATAAATAAGGCCGGCATCTTGATTGTTGTCCGATCGTATTTCCACACTTTTCCCGGTTACGGTGGTGTTGTTATGGATGCCAAGAGCGTTCTTGTTTGTGATCGAATTGAATACCTTGTTTGATATGTCGTTGATTGCCCCATTTTTATATTCAGTTACGGAATTGTCAAAGAAAGCGTACGCATTATTAGTTGTTAAAGGCAATAAGAATGCACAAAAAAACAAATATAGTGTACGCCTTACATGCATGCCGAACTCCTTTTGATAAAAATGGATTTTCAAATGGGGTAAATATTTTTATTTACTATCGGCATAGGTATGTTTAAGAGTGATTACAATGATATCATGTATTATGTTGTTGTTATTTTTATAATATTTATATATTAATAGTTGTTAAATATGCATACTGTTTATGTATTGATATGATTGAATATTATCAAATAGGAATAATTTGTATAACACGATAGTCTGTATATATTATTATATCCATAATGTTTGTAATAAAAATGAAAAATAAATATGTTTTTATATTGTATAAATATACAGGATAAGGATTCATATATAATATTTATACTGTTTCATAGTAAGAGTGCAGGGCCCTGTCCCGAAGGGACATGGGGATCGCTGCGGCAGCATGTGCTTGACGCTTGCAACGTTGCCGATTTGTTTGTTTCTGTTCAGAAGCGGCAATCAGTCTTCAAAGCGGGGCGGCGACTGCCTTTATCAGGGCCCTCATGTCGCATGGGGAATAAAAAAGCCCGGCGAACGTTTTTGTTCGCCGGGCACGAGAAGCGTTATGGTTAAGAGGCCGACACGCCGTTACCAAACGGCATGGAAGAAAGGATCATCATCGGCAAGGAAGGGGTTCCCTTTTTCGTCAAGGCGAATCCGGTGATTGGGCGCGGGCGTCACGCTCTTTTCTTCTGGGGTGCGCTCAAGGGGGCACCATGAGTAAGGGTATCGGTGCGCCCGGAAGACCTTACCGCCCGGATTGATGAATTCCCAAACAATTTCCCCTTCCGGCGTCACCTCAATGATCCGGCTCCACAGGAATTCGGTGATCAGCGTATTCCCGTTGGGCAGGCGATCCGCGCTGGAGCAGTAGTGGCTGAAGAGCAGATTGGAAATGCTCAGCCCCTCAATGTCTCCATTGAAGTTATAGCGCTCGTCATTGAAGCTCCAGACAACTTTGAGGGTCGTCGGATCGATTTCGATCACGCGGGAATGTGAACGCGTGGCGTTGAAATAGCCGGTGGGCGCGCAGGGGGTGGGGGCGCCAAGTCCCGCCTGGCCTCCATTGTCGAAAATGAGGATGTTGCCTTCACCCGGCAGGCCGCGTGGGATCATGTGGACATGGTGCTGCCCGACGATTTGCCCGATGTCCTGAAGAGGTTTGCTTGCCTCGAAATCCGGCCCCAGACGCCAGACGATATCGCCCGATCGGTGATCAATGATAAAGGAAACATTAAGGTTGCGGATATCGCTGATAATGTTGAGGGGGTGGAAACGTTCGTCGCCGGCGTCATGCCACTTGTTGGGTCCGAGCCAGTTCACATTGTTGCAGTAGGTCGTTTTGACGTACCCGGCATTCCCGAATTCCGGCGCGTTATGGAAGTGCACCATTTTAGCTGTGGTTGCCACGCCCAGTTGATCCCAATGATCAAACAGGCTCCATGCCCATTCGACAGTGCCGTTTTCGTCAATGAGGAGCAAACGTGTGTCCGCCACCGGCAGGCGGGAGAATTCCGGCAGGTCACGCGTCTGTGTCGAATTGATGAGCATACGCCCTTTGGGGCGCGGTTCCATGCCGGGGATGTAATACCCCGTAGGGCTGCCTTCCCGCTGATAGTCGTGGTGCTGGCGCGCGCTGAGAACCTTTTTCCCACTCTCCAGTTCCGGAACCTCTTCCCCATTGTTGAAACGCCACAACATGTTGCCGTTCCAGTCCTTCTGCACAAGATCAAGCGCGTCGAGCCAGTATCCGGGCATGAACCCCGTGGTCCCGAGAATATTTCCGCCGGGAAGCAGCTTGTTGTCGAACGCTCCGTATAAGCCTTCCCATGTCTGGACGATGCGTCCGTTCATGTCGTAAAGGGCCGCCCCCTTCGACGCTGAAAGGTGGGGAAGGGCGGGAATGAGCGTGAGGCCATTCCAACACTTTTCAGGAACGTAGCGAACGACACCGGTCACTTGCACTCTTGAATATGCCATGTGGGACTCCTTTTCGGAAACGGCGCGGAGCAACAAGGAAATCTCGCTGACAACCGATGCGCCCGTTACATGAAGCGATACTCATTTCCCCTTCGGCGTGATTGCGAAGGGCGGCCAATGGCGCAGGAACTCGTGAGCCTCCAATAATTCCTCTGGGTAAAATGGTTATCATCCACACTGATTGCCCCTATTCTAGTGTACCGCCTCCAAGGGACATGTTGCCCTTGCAACATTTTCTGCAAATGGCTTGGCAACGGAGGGCAAGCCGGGAGGGGCACGGGGAATACCTCCTTTTTCCGCTTGCCCTTGGCTCAATAGAGTGCGAGAGGAAGACCGCAACTATGGAAAGGAAGACGTTCCATCTTGGCTGACCGGTTTCTATACAGTCCCAAGCGTTCTTCCCGGAATGTGTTTGCTGAGTGTCGGTGCCCCAACGATAGGCCGGCATGGGGCAAGCGGGGACAGATGGAACAGCGTGTCCCGGATTCCTTTGGGGTGTAGGGACGGATTGCTTTTTCAGATTGGTATGGGTACACAAAAAAGCATGGAAAATGAAAAGGCTATTCCCGGCGGGCGGGTGGATGGTTCCGAGAACCGCGATGTGCGGGGCACATGGCTGTTTTCTGGGGAACACCCTCTGTTTGATGAACATTTCCCCGGTGCCCCAAGAGTTCCGGGAACGCTCGTCATTGAGGCTATGCGGGCCGGTGCGGAAGCTCTCTTTCCCGGCTGGCGTGTTCTGGGCGTAAAGCGGTTCCGTTTTCGGCATTTCATTGAGCCGGGGGAGTATGATTACGCGTTTACTCCCCAACCCGATGCGGCGGCGATCCGGTGCGTCTTGCTGTCCGGCGAGCGTCGGATGGCCGAAGGCACGCTCCTTGTTGCGGCGGATCTTGCGTGGAGGGAGGCATGAAGTGGCTTTTCAAAGGGCCAGTCCTGATTACGGGGGGAAGCAGCCAGCTCGGTATGGCGTTGGCCCGTGCTCTCCGGGAGGAGGGCGCGGAAACGCTTTCCGTCTGCCGCTCGTCCGAAGGGCTCGCGCGTTGCGGGGAAGCGGGGCTTTGCAGCCTTCCGCTCGGCGAACCGGAAAGCCTGCCGGAACGGTGCCGGGGGCTGTTCGGCGAACCGCCCGCCCATCTGGTCGACCTGATGCATTCGCGTTTTGAAAGCCTGATTGCCGGGGCCGCGCCGGAAGCGATCATGGAATGGGCCGCCGTGGATATCGGCCTGCGTGCCCGCCTTGTCCGCGCGGTGGGGCGCTCCATGCTGGCCCGCCGGTTCGGTCGCTGCGTGTTCGTTTCATCCAGCGCCGCCGAGTGCCCGGCTGAAGGGCAGGGGTATTATGCGGCCGCCAAGCTGGCTGGCGAGGCCCTGTACCGGAGCCTTGCCGTGGAGCTGTCCGGAAGGGGGATCACCGCCTGTTCCTTGCGCCTGAGCTGGCTGGATGCCGGGCGGGGTGCGGTATTTCTGGAGCGCAGGAGAGAGGGCGCAGAAAAACGGATGCCTATCGGTCGGCTGGTCCGCATGGATGAGGCCGTTGAAACAGTGTTGTTTTTGCTTTCAGCTTCGGCGTCCTCGGTCAATGGCACGGTAGTGACGCTGGATGGCGGGCTTTCGGCGACGAAAACCACATTTTGAGGATAGAATGGATTACTCGGAAGTAACGGATAAGGTATGCGGCATTGTTGCCGACATTTTTGAACGCGACCCCCGGACGCTTTCCGGCGAAACCCGGCTCATGACGGATTTGCCTTGTGAGTCCATCGATTTGTTGGAGATCGGCGCACGGCTGGGCCAGACGTTCCACATCCTTGTTGATGACGATGTGGTGTTCCTGCGTTCCCTGCGTTACCACGTGGCGCATGGCGGCGAACCGGAAGCGGTTATCCGCCGTGAATATCCCTACCTTTCCCCGGAACGCGTGAAGGCGCTCGCCCTTGGCTTGTCCAACCCGGATGCCGTCCCGCAGCTCTGCCTTGATGACATTGCGGCGTACGTCCGCGCGGCGCTGCCTTCGCAGGAATATGAATAGGGTCGTCATCACCGGCATAGGCTGCTGTACCAGCCTCGGATGGGAGCAGGGCGGCATCGCGCGGGCGTTTGCCGGCGGATGCCCGGCGTTCGCCCCAAGCGAAGCCCTGCCGGGGTATTCCGCCTGCCCCATTTCCGATTTGGGGGATGATGCGGCGAATTCCCGTTTTTCGGCATGGCGGCACCGCCGCTATCTGAACCGGGGTGCGGCGCTTGCCGTCTTGTCCGGCCTTCGGGCGGCGGCTTCGGCGGGATTCGATCCGCACATGCCTCCACAGACCTGCCTGATAGGGGCATCCGGCCCCATGCTGGATTTCGATCGGGAAAACGGGCTTCCTCCGGCTGATTCCGAGGCGCTTGATGCGTTATGGCTCTTGCGTTGGCTGCCTAATACCGGAAACACCGCGTTGGCGCGTTTTCTCGATATCCACGGGGAGGGCCTCGTGCTTGGGACGGCGTGCGCGTCCGCGCTGCAGGCCATAGGGGAGGGCTTCCGGCGCGTGCGGTACGGCCTTTCGGAAACCGTCCTTTGCTCGTCCGGGGATTCCCGCCTTTCCCGCGGCGGGATGCTCGGGTATGCCAAAGCCCATGCGCTCAGCCGGAACCCCGTGCCGTCGGAAGCGTCCCGTCCCTTTGACGAGGCCCGTGACGGTTTTGTCCCCGGCGAGGGGGGGGCCGCGTTCGTGCTTGAGTCCTTGGAGTCGGCGCGGGCGCGTGGGGCGGCGGTGTTTGCGGAGATCCTCGGCTTTGGGGCTTCTCTGGACGGAGGGGCGCTCACCGCGCCCGACGAATCGGCCCGCTTTGCGGAGCAGGCGGTACGGGGGGCGCTTGCCGATGCGGGCCTTGAGCCCCATGCCGTCGATTGGGTTTCCGCACACGGTACGGGGACCCCCCTCAATGACCGGAGTGAGGCCGTATTGCTGGAGAGGGTTTTTGCGCAGGTGGGGGCGAGTCCCGCCATAACCGCCCTTAAATCATGGATCGGGCATGGTTCCGCCGCCTGTGGAGGGATGGAACTGGCCTTGATGCTCGCCGCATGGCGATCCGGGCAGTTGCCGCCCATCCGGAACCTGCGCGAACCTTGTTCCGGGCTGTTGGACTTTGCCGTTGCAACGCGCCCGTTTCCCGGCCCGGTGGGAGTATTGGAAAATTTTGGATTTGGCGGGCAAAACGCGGCCTTGGTAGTACGGTGCGGCGATGACTGATGCTCTTCCTGGAGACGCACCCCGGCCTTTTGTCCTGCTGGACGCGGTGAGCGCGGCAGAACCGGATCACCTCACCGCGTGGCGCCGTTTCGGATCAGACCCCATGTGGCAAGGGCTGGAGGCCGCGGCACAGGCCGCCGCCCTGCATCAGCGGTTCCTTGCGGGATTCTCGTGCCATGCCTTCCTGTTGTCGGTGGATGAGTGCCGATTTCCCACAGATGCGCTCAATGGCTTGATGGCATTCCGTGCGGTTTTGCTGGGACAGTCCTTACGGGCGGCAACGTATCGGGTGGATGTTTGTCCGGCGTGCTCTCTCCCTTTGTCGGAAACGGGGAGTGCGGCGAAAACGGAGAAAGGCCTTTTCGAAATGGAATGTGGGAAAGAGGCTGTTCCGGCATGGTCGGTTTCCCTCGGCATCGGGCTGGCTCCTTATGACGATACCTTTAGAAGGGATATGTTGGAACCTCGATACAGGCGGCTTTTTCAATGGCTGACGCAAAACGCACCCTCCGCGAATGTCTCGATGAAAGGCTGAAGGAAGGCCGGGCCCGAGGGCTTGAACGGCGGCCGCCTTTGCTGGACATGGCGGGCGAAGGCCCTGTCGTGCACATGGGGGGCCGGGCCTTCCTGAATTTTACGCTCAACGACGGGCTGGGGCTGGCCTCATCTGCGGAATGGCGCGCTGAGGTCGGGGAGTGTTTCGCGGCTTTCCCGCCGTCGGCTTCGGCGTCACGTCTGGCCGGCGGACGGAGCCGGATCACCGAAGAAGCGGAGCAGGCGGTTGCGGCGTATTTCGGGTTTGACGAATGCCTGTTCCTGCCGAGCGGCTATCAGGGCAACCTCGCTTGCGCTATGGCGTTGATCCATGCGGGGCAGCCCGTCTTTGTGGATCGCCGGGTACATGCCAGCATAGCGCGGGGGATCCTGTTGGGGAAAGCCGATGTGCGGACGTATGCCCATGCGGATTATGGGCATCTGGAACGGCGGCTTGCTTCCGCCCCTCCCGCCGCGGTACAGCCGCTGGTGATGACGGAGTCCTTGTTCAGTATGGACGGTACGGAACTCGATGTGTCCCGTATGGCTGAACTCCGCAGCAAGTACGGTTTTTTCCTGATGGTGGATGAGGCCCATGCGGTGGGCGCGCTCGGCCCTGGAGGGCGCGGGCTGTGCGCCGGGGTGCCGGGTACGGCGGACATCGTTCTGGGAACATTCGGCAAGTCGCTTGGGTTGTTCGGTTCGTTCCTGCTGCTTCCCAAGGGATTTGCCGCCTTTTTCGAAAGCCTTTCCTCGGCGGTCATGCATTCCACAGCCATGCCTCCGGCCCATGCTGCGGCTGTTTTGAAGCTGTTGGAACGTTTGCCGCTGCTTGACGCTGAACGTGCCCGGCTTCGGGATAATGCCGTGTTTTTTCGTGCCCGCCTGTCTGAACTTGGCATTCCTACACGCGGCACCGCTCATATTGTTGCGGTTCCTACAGGCGGGGAAGCAAGGACAACCCATCTTGGGGAACAGTTGGCGGAAAGGGGCGTGCTGGCACTGGCGGCCCGCTATCCTACGGTTCCCTACGGCGACGGTTTGCTCCGGTTTGGGCTCACCGCCTTGCATACGCATGGCATGTTGGAACGGACGGCCCGCCTCCTTGCGGATCTGTGGGGGTAAGCATACGGAGGAGATGGCTGTTTCAGTATCCGGTTCACAAAAAATGAATGGATATTACAGCATTATTATGTTGGCATGACGATACTCGGAAATGAGGCCGGGGGCGCATGTACGCCGGGGCGTCGTGTCCGAGCTCGTCATGGCAAATTTGTGCATGGCGGCATCGTTCCCGGAGCGGGGGAACGAGCCCCGTTCGGGTTATTTGCTTTTGCTGGGTGAGGCCTTCTTCATGCTCTGGACGACGTTTTCGAGGTGCAGGAACATGGCGTCCTGAGCCGCTTTCTCGTCGCGGTTAAGGATGGCCTCGACGATTTTTTTGTGGTGCGCGTAGACCTGCTGGCGGCCTTCCTGCGACGTGAGGAGCTGCGAGTTGAAGTCGCTCATCATTGTCCGCATGGTCTGGAGCATGGTGGCAAGGATGCTGTTCCCGGACGCCACGGCGATGGCCTGGTGAAACGCGTAGTCGGATTTGATGAAGGCCGCCTTGTTAGCGATCTGGCTGCGTGACTGTTCGAGAATTTCCTTGAGCGCGGCGAGATCCTCGTCGCGTGCCCGGAGCACAGCAAAACGCACGTTGGACGTCTCAAGGACCTTGCGGACCTCGATCATCTCTTCGAGGGCGTACTGTTTGATGAGGTGCAGCATCAGGAGATTGTTCATCATAATGCTGTCTCCATCGGCCACGAAGATGCCTTCGCCCACACGGGTTTCCAGCATACCGGCGTATTCCAGAGCACGAAGGGCTTCGCGGAGGGAAGGGCGGCTCACACCGAGCATATCCGCAAGCTGGCGTTCGGGCGGGAGGCGATCCCCGCGTTTGAGTTCTCCCTTGACCAGCAGTTCCTTGATCTGCTCAATGACCTGCCCCGGAACGGTGCTTTTGACGACTTTATCGAACATATCCCACTCTTTTTTGAGTCCAAAAGGTTGATGACGGGGCCAACGGTTTTTGGCCGTCGGGAAAAACGCTGTTCCGGCCCGCCGGGGTGGTGGCGGAGCGGGATGTTGCCTTTCATTCTATCGGAACAAGCGGGAAGAGTCCAGTTTTGCCGGGAAAAAGCAAATAGAGTCAGTTTTATAAAACATATTGAAATATATGTTTTTATAGTCTGGTAATGAAAAAAATATCAAAAGAAGATTGACAGATTTTGTACAGGGGGCTATTGCTGTTTTTGGTAAGACCATCTGTCCAATGAAACGTCAAGGGCGGCCTTCCGGAGGGTATGCCTTGCCCCGGAAGGCAGTAAACAGTGGATGGGACATCCGGAAACCAACTGCATACGCCGATGCCGCGGCGCGTGCGAAAGGGAACAGGCCCCCGCGAAGGCGCGGGCGGCGCAACCGGGCGGGACGCGGCGAGCGGGCCGCCCGCGGAAGGAGAAGAGTATGGGATATCCGAGCGATCTGTTGAGTTCCAGAGCCGTGGTGAAGCCGGGCATGTACGCGATCATCCCTCCGGAAGGCCGTGTGTTCAACGTGATCCCCGGCATCGAAGGCTGCCGGATGACCATCCTGTGCACCCCTAAAATGGGCGCTGGCTTCGTCCAGCACATCGGCACGGCCCTGCCCGGCGGCGGGACCACCATGCCCTACGGCGCGTCCGGCCTGATCGAAACCTTTATCTACGTGCTTGACGGTGAAGGCTCGCTGACCGTCACTGTAGGCGGACGCACCGAAGTCATGCCGCAGGGCGGCTATGCCTACGCGCCCGCCGGGGTGGGCATCTCCTTCCGTAACGAGACGGACAAGCCCCTGCGCTTCCTGCTCTACAAGCAGCGCTACATCCCGCATCCCGATCCCGCGATGCAACCCTACGCCGTGTTCGGCAATACCAACGACATCGAAGAACGCATCTACGACAACATGGAAAACGTGTTCGTGCGCGATCTGCTGCCCGTGGACGAACGTTTCGACATGAACATGCACATCCTGTCCTTCGCGCCCGGCGGCTGCCATCCTTTCGTGGAAACGCACGTGCAGGAGCACGGCGCGTACCTGTACGAAGGGGAGGGCCTGTACCTGCTGAACGACGACTGGGTTCCGGTCAAGGCTGAAGATTTCATATGGATGGGCGCGTACTGCAAACAGTGCTGCTACGGCGTGGGCCTCACCCGCCTTTCCTACATCTACTCCAAGGATTGCCACCGCGACGCGGAGATTTGATGCCGGAGGCCCGCCGCGTTTCCGGCGGCGGGCCGCCTCCCCCACAACACCGCCGTCATACAATGGAGCGTTATCATGACCATTTCCGCAAGCCTCAAGCCGCTGGACCTTCGTGACGAACTTGAAGCCGCCAACATGAAGGGCAAAAACCTGACCTTCCTCGACGACTACAGCAAGGAAGAGCTCGGGCATCTCTTCAAGGCCGCCGAACTGCTGGAGCCGTACTCCAAGAACCAGATTCCGCTGCTTGCCAACAAGCTCCTGTATACACTGTTTTTCCAGCCGAGCACGCGTACCCGGTGCAGCCACGAGGTCGCCATGCACCGCCTCGGGGGGCGCGTGATCACCGAGACTGATCCGATGGGCCATTCCGCGATGGCGAAGAATGAATCCCTGTACGACGGCATCCGGGTTATCTCCCAGTATGCCGATGTGCTGGTGCTGCGCCACGGGGACAGCGAACAGGTTCTGTCCACGCTGGAACGCCTCGGTTCGGATGCTTGCCCGATCATTTCCGGCGGCTACGGGCACGTGACCCATCCCACGCAGGGCCTGCTGGACATGTACACCGCCCTGCGCGCCCTGAAGAAGCCCTTTGAGGACATGCGCATCATCATTTCCACGCCCGACCTGTCCCGCGCACGTTCCGGGCAATCCTTCGCCCTCGGCGCGGCCCGCATGGGTGCTCACATCATCTACACCGGCTCAAGCGGGCTGCGGACCCCGCAGGTCCTGATCGACAAGCTGAAGAGCATGGGCGCGAGCTTTGAGGAACATTTCGATCTGACGCACGACGAAAATGTCGAGCTCATGACCAGGGCCGATCTGCTGTACCTGCCCGGCAGCTCCCTGAAGAAGGAAGACCCCAACCGCGAGGACTTCATGCGGAAGGTCGCCAACCATTATCTGTACCTCAACGATCTCGAATACATCAAGAAGAAGACCGGGCGCGTGGTCGGTATCATGCATTCCCTGCCGCGCAACGACTTCGAGTTCGAACAGAGCCTCGATAAGAGCGAATTCGAACTGTATTTCAAGCAGATCGGGTTCAGCATCCCACTGCGCATGGCTCTGCTCGCGTCCATTTGCGGCGTGAACTAGCCTTGTACGGGAGATGCGGGGCCGTTTTCGGCGGCCTCCCTCCCCGGCACGTTTCCGTGAGGCCCGCTTCCGGGCCGGTCGCCATCTCGCCCGGATCCTTTTTATCCATCAGCCGGTGGGGCCGTATCCCGGGACCCGCCATCGGGAGAAGCAGACATGCCGACACGCAAGGTCGCAGTTATCGCCATCGGCGGAAATTCGCTCATCCTCAGTAAGGACGCCCAGACCGTACAGGATCAGTACAGGGCCCTGTGCGTCACCGGAAAGCATATCGTGAGCCTCGTGGAGCTGGGATATCAGGTGGTTGTCACCTATGGAAATGGCCCGCAGGTGGGCTTCCTGCTGTGGCGGAGCGAAGTCGCGCACGCCACGTCCGGACTGCACGGCCTGCCGCTGGTGACTTGCGTGGCGGACACGCAGGGCGGCATTGGGTACCAGATTCAGCAGACGCTGAAGAACGAGTTCCTCCGGCGCGGCCTGTGCGAGGATTCCATCGCCGTGCTGACGCAGGTGGTCGTGGACAAAGACGATCCCGGTTTCCGGAATCCCACGAAGCCCGTGGGCGAATTCTACCCGCCCGAGCGGGCCGAGGTCCTTCGCCGCGAAAATCCCTCGTGGGTGCTCAGGGAAGACGCCGGGCGAGGCTTCCGGCGTTACGTACCCTCTCCACGCCCTTTGGAGATCGTCGAGGAGGCCGGGTTGAAAACGCTCCTTGCCTCGGGCCTGCACCTCATCGCGGGCGGTGGCGGCGGTATCCCGGTGTTCCGTACGGAGGGGGGCTATGAGGGCGTCGATGCCGTAGTGGATAAGGATCTGACCTCCTGCCTGCTCGCCAAACGCATCAAGAGCGACTTGTTCGTCATTTCCACGGCGGTGTCCAATGTCGCCATCCATTTCGGAACGCCCGAGCAGGAAAATATTTCCCGGATGACCGTGGCGGAGGCGATGGCCTGCGTGGAAGCCGGGTACTTCGCTCCGGGCAGTATGCTTCCCAAGGTCCTGGCGGCGGTGGACTTCGTCGGGGCAACCGGCAAGGAGGCCATCATCACCTCGCCGGAAAACGTCCGCGCCGCGGTCGTGGAAGGCAAGGGGACGCATATCGTCCCTTGATCGGTCCCCAATCTTCCGGGAGGACGGCATATCTGCCGCGCCTTGCGCGTTTTGGGAACGCTCCGGAAGGTTTTATGAGGAGAAAAAACGGCAAGGGGTTGCGGAGATAGGGCGAATACGTTATAATAAACTAAAATAGATAAATAATTTGTTGTAATTTTTTGTTTTATTTAAACTGGTCAGACAGCTTAACCATCTTACTATGTAGACGTACGATCCCTCTGCACATCTCTCCGGCGCCTGCCGCCGCCTCTCGGAGCCTGCATGTTCGATTTAGCGATCAGGAACGGAATGTTGGTCACCGCCGATAGGGTTTTCGGCGGGCATCTATACGTCAGGAACGGGAAAATCGCGGCGATCTCCGATGACGGAATGCTGCCGGCGCGCGAGGAGCTGGATGCCGCCGGATTGTATGTGCTGCCTGGTATGCTGGACTGTCACGCCCATATCAACGATCCCGGCTTCACCTGGCGCGAAGACCTGCCGCACGCCTCGGAAGCGGCGGCGGTGGGCGGGGTGACGACTCTCATCGACATGCCTCTCCAAAACACGCCTCCCCTGACCTCCGCGGATGCCTTCGCGAACAAGCTGGCTGTGTTCGAGGGGCGCAGTCTCGTGGATTATGCGTTCTGGGGCGGGCTCGTGACCGACAACACCGCCGAACTGGCGGGCATGGACGCGGTCGGGGCCGTGGGCTTCAAGGCCTTCATCGCGCCCGTGTCCCTCGGGTATTCCAGTGTGGACATGGGGCTGGCGCGTGAGGCGTTGTTTCGGATCAAGGCTTTCGGCGGCCTCGCCGGGTTCCACTGTGAGGATCACGCGCTTATCTGCGCCGGTGAAGCGAAGGCGAAGGCCGGGGGCGGGACCCGACGGGCCTTTCTGGACAGCCGCCCCGTGGTCGCGGAAGTCATCGCCACGGCGAATGTCATTGAACTGGCCCGCGAAACCGGGGCCCGCGTGCACATCTGCCACGTCAGCCATCCCCGCGTGGCCGAACTCGTCCGCCGGGCACAGGCCGATGGTTTATCCGTCACTGGAGAAACCTGCCCCCATTACCTCGTTTTTACAGAAGGAAACCTCCTATCCGGTGGCACGGTCTTCAAGTGTGCGCCGCCCCTGCGGACCGCCGAGGCCCGAGACGGGCTCTGGGAATACGTGCTGGACGGCACCCTGTCCTGTATCGGCTCGGATCATTCGCCGTCGCGTCCCGACGAAAAGGACGAGGCGGTACACGGCGTCATGGGCGCGTGGGGCGGCCTCAGCGGTCTCCAGAGCCTCGTGCAGGTCATGTTCGATCAGGCCGTGACCCGGCGCGGGTGCAGCCCGAGCCTGCTGGCCCGGTTCGCCTCCTCCGCCGCGAGGGTGTTCGGCCTCGACGGCCGCAAGGGCGCGCTCGGCGTCGGGCTCGACGCGGACGCCGTCCTGATCGATCCGGGCAGGGCTTGGACGATCACCGCTCATTCCCTGCGTTATCTGAATCCGTTTTCGGCCTTCGAAGGGCTTGAGGGCGTCGGGCTCCCCGTCTGCACGGTCGTGCGGGGCAGGGTGGTGGCCCGCGAGGGCAATGTACTGGCCCCGTTCGGGCACGGCCTTTTCCAGCCCCGCAAGCCCTGAGTGCGTCCCACCCGTTGCCAAGGCAACGCTAACTCATAAGGAGTACAACGATGGCAAGTCTCACGAACGGTTGGAAGCTCTTTTCCGCTGCCGCGCTGACGGCGGCGATGCTCTTTACGGCGGTGCCCGCAAAGGCCGAAGCCATCCCCGACGGGGGCACGTTCACGGTGACCTGGGCGCAGAACCCCGTTTCGCTGAACCCCGGCCTGAGTTCCGGCATCTCCTCGGGCATCCCCGGCGCGCAGCTCTTTGCGAGCCCGCTCCAGTACGACGACCAGTGGAACCCGCATCCCTACCTCGCCGAAAAGTGGGAGATGGCCCCCGACGGCCTGAGCCTGACCCTGCATCTGGTCAAGGGCGCCAAGTTCCATGACGGCACGCCGATCACCTCCGAGGACGTGGCGTTCTCCATCATGGCGATCAAGGCCAACCATCCCTTCAAGGCCATGTACGCGCCCGTATCCGGCGTGGATACGCCCGATCCGTACACCGCGGTCATCCGGCTCTCCAAGCCGCACCCCGCCATCCTGTTGTGCATGTCCCCGGTGCTGTGCCCGATCATGCCCAAGCACGTCTACGGCACCGATCCCAATATCCGCCAGAATCCCGCGAACAAGGCTCCCATCGGCAGCGGGCCGTTCAAGTTTGTGGAATGGAAGCCCGGCGACTACATCATGCTTGAGAAGAACAAGGACTTTTTCATTAAGGGCAAGCCGCATGTCGACCGCGTCATCATCAAGATCATTCCCGATATGAACAATCGCGTCATGGCCGTCGAGCGCGGCGAAGTGGACGCCATGCCTTTCTTTGACAGCCTCCGCGAAGTGAAGCGTCTCTCCGGCGACAAGAACCTCGTGGTCACCAACAAGGGTTACGCCGGTATCGGCTCCCTCGACTGGGTGGCCTTCAACACAGGCAAGAAGCCGTTCGACGACGTACGGGTCCGTCAGGCAGCGGCCTACGCCATCGACCGCAATTTTTTCGCCAAGGTCATCATGATGGGCCTTGTGACGCCTTCCGCCACCCCGATCACGCCGTTCAGCCCCTTCTATACGAAGGACGTAAATATGTATGACGTGAACCTCGAAAAGGCCAAGAAGCTGCTCGACGAGGCCGGGTATCCGGTCAAGGGCGACGGCACCCGCTTTACCGTGACCGTGGACTACGCCCCCGGTTCCCCCACCACCAAGATGATGGCCGAATACCTGAAGCCTCAGCTCGCCAAGGTCGGCATCGACGCCAAGATCCGCATTTCCCCCGACTTCGGCACGTGGGCCGAACGGGTGTCCAACTACAACTTCGACATCACCACCGACAACGTGTTCAACTGGGGCGACCCGGTTATCGGCGTGCACCGCACGTATTCCTCGGCCAACATCGTGAAGGGCGTTCCTTTCTCCAACACCCAGCAGTACCGCAATCCCAAGGTCGACGCGATCATGGAACAGGCGGCCTCCGAGGTCGACAACGAGAAGCGCGCGAAGCTGTACAAGGAATTCCAGCAGATCGTCATGAACGACGTGCCGATCTACTTCATGACCACCACCGCCTACCACACCATCTACAACAAGCGTGTCGGCAACGTGCCCGCGTCCATCTGGGGCTTCCTCGCTCCGTATATGGACGTTTATCTGAAGAAGTAGCCGCTTGACCGGGCCGGGCGGGGAAACTCCGCGCGGCCCGGCGTCCTCCCGGACAGGGGCTGTTCCGGACGTGCCTGTCTGTCATTTCTCAGAATGGGGCCCCGGCCCATTCGCAACATACGCGGAGAGTTCTTATGACGTTCTTGCGTGTCGTAGGAAAACGATTGTTCTGGGCGGCCGTCCTGCTCGTTCTGGTACTGTGCCTGAACTTCTTCCTCATCCGGCTGGCTCCCGGCGATCCGGCGGTGACCATCGCTGGCGAAATGGGCGGTGCCAGCCCCGAACTGCTTGCATCCATCCGTGAGCAGTACGGGCTGAACCAGAGCCTGTTCAACCAGTTCGTCGCCTATTTCGGCAAGGTGCTGCACGGCGATCTCGGCTACTCCTATTTCTTCAATCTTCCGGTGATGGAGCTCATTCAGGATCGCCTGCCCGCGACGCTGCTGCTCGTGGTCACCGCCGTGTGCGCGGCGGTCTTCATCGGCGTCTGCCTCGGCGTGCAGGCCGGGCGGCGTCCGAACAGCTGGACCAGCCATCTGGTGACCATCGTGGCCCTGATCGGCTTTTCCGCCCCCGCGTTCTGGACCGGCATGATGCTGCTCATCCTGTTCGCATCGTGGATCCCCATCCTGCCCGTGTCGGGCATGACGACCATCGGCGCGGGCTACACGGGGTTCGCCTATGTCCTCGACGTGGCCCATCACCTCATCCTGCCGGTGGTGACGCTGGCGATCCTCTACATTGCCCAGTACAGCCGCATGGAGCGCGCCTCCATGATCGACATCCTCGGTACGGACTACATCCGCACGGCACGGGCCAAGGGCCTGCGGGAACGGACGGTCGTGTACAAGCACGCCTTGAAGAACGCGCTCATCCCGGTGGTGACGCTGGCGGGTATGCAATTCAGCCAGGTGTTCGCCGGGGCCGTGCTCGTGGAAACGGTATTCAACTGGCCCGGCATGGGGCGGCTCGCCTACGAGTCCATCCTGCGCAAGGACTATCCCACGCTGCTCGGCATCCTCTTCTGCTCCGTGTTCGTGGTCATCATCGCCAACGTCCTGACCGACTTCGCCTACCGGTTTCTTGATCCCAAAATGAGAGTGGGGAGGAGGTAGCCATGTCCGAACAAAGCGCCGCTTGGGAATACAAGGAAGAGTCCCCCCTGCGTGAAGCGTGGAAGATGTACCTGCAAAACCGAGCCGCCGTGCTAGGGCTGGTTCTGCTCGGGGCCGTCCTGATGCTCACTTGCGTGGGCCCGCTGGTCTACCCGGTGGATCCCTTCGAGATGGTCGCTCCGCCCATGAGCGCGCCCGGTGAATACGGCCTGATCTGCGGCAGCGATTACTTGGGCCGCGACATCTTCGCGGGCATCATCGCAGGGGGCAAGGCCACCATGGCGGTGGGCGGTTTCGCCACGCTGGTGACGCTGTGCATCGGCATCACCATCGGGGCGCTGGCCGGGTACCGGCAGGGCATCTGGGACGAACTGCTCATGCGGGCCACGGAATTCTTTCAGGTGTTGCCTCCCCTTCTGCTTGCGATGGTTGTGGTGGCCTTGTTCAGCCCCTCGCTGACCAGTGTGGCCGTATCCATCGGCATTGTGAGCTGGCCGCAGGTCGCCCGCGTCACCCGCGCCGAATTCATGCGGATCAAGGAAATGGACTACGTGGCCGCCGCGAGGACGATGGGCGCGGGAAACGCCACCATCATGTGCCGGGTCATCCTGCCCAACGCCATCCCGCCGCTGGTCATCGTGGCCACCCTGACCATTTCGTCGGCCATCCTGTTCGAGTCTGGCCTGAGCTTCCTTGGCCTCGGAGACCCCAACATCATGACATGGGGCATGATCATCGGCTCCAACAAGGATTACATCATGAATTCTTGGTGGGCGGTCACGTTCCCCGGCCTGGCCATTTTCCTTGTGGTACTTGCCATCGGGCTGATCGGCGACGGCATCAACGATGCGTTCAACCCCCGCCTGCGGCGACGCTAGCGCGGCCCGCAAACCGATTTCGAAACGAGGCGAACCATGGAAGATACGTTGCTTGAAGTCAGGGACCTTCAGGTGGAGTTCTCGACGAAGATGGGGAGCGTCAGGGTCCTCGACAAGGTGAACCTGAAAGTCGATCCCCGGCAGACCGTGGGCATCATCGGCGAATCCGGGTGCGGCAAGAGCATGATGGCCCTTTCGATCATGGGGCTCGTGCCCATCCCGCCGGGCCGGATCGCCGGAGGCGAAATCCTGTACCGCGGGACCGACCTTCTCACACTGGAGAAAGACGCCATCCTCGACATCCGGGGAAAGCGGATCGCCATGATCTTTCAGGAGCCCATGAACTCGCTGAACCCTGTGTTCACCGTGGGCAATCAGCTCGTCGAGACGCTGCTGCGGCACGAGGACATGACAAGGCGGGACGCGTGGGACAAGAGCGTCGACATGCTCAAGGCGGTGGGTATCCCTTCCCCCGAGAAGCGGATGCACGACTATTCGTTTCAGATGTCGGGCGGTATGCGCCAGCGCGTGATGATCGCCATGAGCCTGTGCCTCGATCCCGACATCCTCATCGCGGACGAGCCCACCACCGCCCTCGACGTGACCGTGCAGGCGCAGATCCTCGACCTGCTGCGGGAGATGCAGGACCGCGTGGGCGCGTCCATCATCATGATCACCCACGATCTGGGCGTGGTCGCGGAGGTGTCCGACAAGGTCGCCGTGATGTACGCGGGCCGCAAGGTCGAGGAAGGCTCGGTCGAGCAGATTCTGTTCAACCCGCAGCATCCGTATACGAAAGCGCTCAAGGGCTGTATTCCGCACCTCCAGCGGACGCCCACAAGCGGGCGGCACCGCCTGCACGAAATCCCCGGCATGGTGCTCGGCATGGCCGAACTCGGCAAGGACCGCTGTTCGTTCTACGAGCGCTGTCCGTGCGGGAAGCCGGAATGCATGGAGCACAACCCGCCCGCAAAGGCGATCGACGCCGGACATGAAGTGGCCTGCTGGCTCTACAGCTGACGTTGGCCCGTGAAGAGAACACCGTTTACCAAAGGGTGAGCCATGAGCACTGAAAATGAGGGCCTCCTTGAGGTCAGGGACCTGAAGGTTCACTTTCCGCTCCCGAAAAAGTCGCTGTTCGGGGAACGTTCCTACGTGAAGGCTGTGGACGGCGTGTCGTTCCGCGTGCGCAAGGGCACCACGTTCGGCATCGTGGGCGAAAGCGGTTCCGGGAAGACAACCATAGCCAAGGCTGTCATGGGGCTGGTGGGCGTCTCGGGCGGTTCCATCAGGCTGGAGGGCAACGAGCTTGTGGGCATCCCGGAGGATCGGCTCAAGGCTCTGCGCCCCAAGTACCAGATCGTCTTTCAGGACCCGTACTCCTCGCTCAACCCGCGTATGCGCGTGGGCAAGATCGTGCAGGACCCTCTGAATCTTATGGACCTGGGCAGCCACGAGGAACGCGAGGAGCGGGAAAAGGAGGTTTTCGAGCAGATCGGGCTGCATCAGGCGCAGCGGGCGCTGTTCCCGCACCAGTTTTCCGGAGGGCAGCGCCAGCGCATCAGCATTGGCCGGGCGCTGGCGAGCTATCCCGAACTGATCATCTGCGACGAGCCCGTCAGCGCGCTCGACGTGGCCATCCAGGCGCAGATACTCAATCTGTTTATGGACCTCCAGGAAAAGAACAACCTCACGTATTTGTTCATTTCGCATGACCTCGGCGTCGTGCAGCACATGTGCGACGACATCGGGGTCATGTACCTTGGCCGGTTCGCGGAGGTGGCGGACAAGGTGTCCCTGTTCACGTCCCCCGCCCATCCCTACACCTATTCGCTGCTGTCGGTCGTCCCGCAGGTGTCGCGTTCTCCCAAGGGCGGCCGCGTGAAGCTGCTCGGCGATCCCCCGAGTCCCATCGATCTCAAGCCCGGCTGTCGGTTCAACACCCGCTGTCCCTTTGCCGAGGACGTCTGCCGCCATGAGGAGCCGGAACTCAGGAAGATCGGGGACAACCATTTCGTGGCTTGCCATCTGGTCAGGGACGGGCTCGGCCCGCATCAGCGGGGCGGGGAGTGGAAGGTCTGACGGCGGCCCGCGCCGGAATCGGGATTGCGCGTAAACGGGGGGATTCCCCTCTTTGAAAAGGATTCGTCATGGAAAAGAAAAGACTGACTGTGCACGGCAACGAAGTGACCGACGGGCGTTTCGCATGGGTAACCCCCGAGAAGGACATCGAACTGCTCCGGAAGGGCATTCAGGCCGGGTTCAAGTCGCTGGCCTACGGCAACGAGCCTTACGGCTGCGTGCTGGCGGGGCCTTCGGGGGAGCTGCTTCTTGAAGGGCTGAACACCTGCCTCACGGAGCACGACCCGCTTGCGCACGGCGAAATGAACCTGTGCCGCGAGGCCGCCCAAAAATACGATCCCGAATTCCTGTGGCAGTGCTCGATCTACGTGCCCGGCAGCCCGTGCAGCATGTGTACCTGCGCCATTTTCTACACGAATATCGGGCGCATCGTTCATGCCACGAGCATCTACGACAAGCAGGACTACACTGTGATGGATCTGCCTTATCTCGGGCTGTCTCCGCTGGAAATCCTGCGGCGGGGCAACAAGGACATCGTGATCGACGGCCCCTATCCCGAACTGGCTGAAGAGTGCATGAAGAAGTTTGAGCATTTCGATCCCTCGGGCATCGAGTTCTACGCCAAAAGCGCCCATCATCTCATGAAACGATAGGCCCTAGCTTTGGAAGGGACACCCCGGCACTGCGGGCGTTCCCGGATCTTGGAGAAACGGGCCCTCCGTCCGGCGGGACGGGACAACCCTTGGGGAGAGTATGTTATGAAACGATGCGCGATGGTCCTTCTTGTCTGCGCGGCGCTGGTCGGCCTTGTATCGGGGCGGGCCGTGGCCGCCATTCCGGTCAAGGTGGCTTCCTCGGTCGGCACGAGCGAACAGAACTACGTCAACGTGACCTACGGGAAGCTGGTCGAACTGGCCCAGAAATATTCGGGCGGCGCCTTCGAATTTCAGCTGTATCCCGACATGCGGCTTGGGGACGAACAGAAGACCGTCCGCGCGCTCCAGCACGGCGATATCCAGATGTCCGTGCTGGCGACGAATAACTTCATGCCGTTCGCGCCGTCCTGCGGCTGGCTGAACATGCCGTATCTGTTCGGCTCGCTGGAGGAATTCCGCAAGCTGGTCGATCTGATGTGGGACCAGCACAACGCGTGGGCGATCAAGGAGAGTGGGGCGCGCGTCCTCGCCATCGTGGACATCGGCTATCGGCAGCTGACCACGGACGCGGCCCATCCCGTCCGCAATCTCGCCGACGCCCGGGGGCTGGCCGTGCGCACACCGCAGAACGCGCTGGCGGTCTCCGCCTTCAACGCCCTTGGCTTCAAGCCGCATCCCGCGTCCTTCGCGGACACCTACGGTATGCTCGCCAAGGGAACCGTCAACGGGCAGGAGGGCTGTTTCAACAACGTGGTGACCATGAAGTTCGCGGATCACCAGAAGTACGCCACCTGCATCAACTATGCGGTCCACAGCGCCAACATCATCGTCAATGAGGAATGGCTTCAGGGCCTGCCGGAACAGGCCCGCGACGCACTGATCCGCGCGGGCCGGGAAGCGATGGCCTACGAGCGGACGAAGGTTTCCCAAATGCTTGTCGCGGACGACAGGGCCTTGCAGGAGCAGGGCATGGAACTGCTCGGCGTGGTGGAGGATCTCTCCGAATGGACCCGCCTCGGGCGGACTTCGTGGCTCAAGTGCTATGACGTGCTCGGGTATGGCAACGCCGACAAGGGCAAGGCGATCATGGCGGTGGTGCTTTCCAAGAAGGAAGCACTGGCCAACGCGTGGGAGGACTGGCTCAGGCAGCCGCCTGCGACGCGCTGAGCCTTTTTCTCGACGTTTGAAAATGCCATACAAAAAAGCGGAGCCTCAGAGGTTCCGCTTTTTTGTGCCTTGAGAGGTGGGTTTCGTAATTTGTCTCGGTAAATGCCTCGGCTCTCCAACAAGAGAGGCTCTGGAACGGATATGAGGCCGCCCGGCATGGAAACACCGGGGCGGCCTCATAGGTGAACGGGATCAGGCTTCTATGAGTTCGAGCATCAGGTTTTCGGGGCCCCGGACGAAGGCGACGCGGTTCTGATTGGCGGGCATGGACGCCAGCGTACAGCCAAAGCCCTTGACCAGGGATTCCACGCTGGTTTCGAGATGCGGCACATACACACCCACATGCTCGTAGCCGACCTGGCCGGATTGCAGCTCCTTGGCCTGCGGGATTTCCTTGAAATAGATTTCCAGTCCTCCGAAGCGCATGATCGCACCCGGATCGTCCCCGAAAGTACGGTATTCGACGAATTCCGCACTGAGCGCCTCGCGCCAGAAGCGGATCATTTTTTCCATATCCCGGCATATGACATGCAAATGTGCCAACGTATACATGGCTTCTCCTTGGTGTTGGGGAGGGCGACGGGTTCCCTGCCGGAAAAGATGGGAAGGCAGAATTCCATCCCATGAAATTCCTGGGCGTCGCGTGTTGTTGAGGCAGGTCCTGCGGGACCCGGCAGCCTCTGATGCGCGTTGGGCATCCGCCTGATGCCGCAGGCGGGCCGTTCGTGTGCCTTGTTCATGGATGGTGGTCAATGGTCTGTCCAATAAATTATCTTACCTTTAACCTCCATGCAAGGCCTTCTTTGCTGACGTTGGGAGGATAAAGCCGCCCGCGCGGAGAAAAGAGAGGCTGTGATGGCAAAAAAGCCTTGAAGGATACATGGATGGGATGGAGGGTAGGGAGATCGGAAATCTTTCCGTTCATGTGGGAGGACAGGGCAAAATCGTGAAAGCTGCGGAAACCGTATCTCGCCGTTCCGTGCCCGATAGTGGGGCAGGGGTAGCGATCAGCTCGGGAAACGCTGTTGGCTGCGGGTTCCATTCTGAAGGGAACCCGCTCCACAGATGCAGAGTTGATTTATATTATAGTAAAAATATCAAGTATATAATATTGATATCCCCCCCAAGCCCCTCTACATTTCACACAATGGACTTTCACACTGTCGGCTCCAGTGTGATGCCCGGCGAAAAAGCATGTACCCTTTCTATCCGAAGCCCGCTCACTGAAAAACCGGAACAGGATTGGGCATCAGGCGGATTGCTCCGAATCGGGACATGGCTTCAGGACCGAGTTTTTCATCACACCCCAAAAAAGGAAAAGGCTCATGAGCGACGAAACGATGACGGCTGAAATTGAAAAAAGGCCATTGAGCATGACTGTAAACGGCAAGGAGGTCGGCCCGATCGATGTGCCGGTCGGAATGCCGATGATCGATTTTTTACATCATTATCTCAACTTGACCGGTACGCATTTCGGCTGTGGGCAAGGTGTCTGCCATGCCTGCACCGTCCTCGAAGTGCAGCCGGACGGGAGGCTGGTCGACACCCGGACCTGTATTGCCAATGCCCATGCTTTCAACGGCAAGACAATCATCACTATCGAAGGCCAGGCAAAAACGGACGCAGAGGGCAATGTCACGGAACTGACGCCGATTCAGAAAGCTTTCATCGAAAAATTTTCGTTCCAGTGCGGCTATTGTACGCCCGGTTTCGTCGCGGGCGCGACCGCATTTATCGATCGCCTCAAGCATGAGCCGGTCAAGCGTGCCGATCTGGAGAGCGCAATCGAGGACGCCCTCAATGATCATATTTGCCGCTGTACGGGGTACGTGCGGTATTACGAAGCCGTGCGCGATGTCGCCCTCGCCACGCCCGGCTGTGTGATCGGCTCGGTGGATTAGCTATGAAAAACACTATAATACGCAATTGGATTGTAGCTATCGTCGTCATTGGCGTGGTAGCGGCGCTTGTCGTTTTATCCGGCCTGTTCCGGACATCAAGCGTAGCTCCGCAGGTGCGGCAGGCTCTTTCGCCCGAGCGGATGCAGGCCCTGATCCCGCGTGGCCGCGAGCTGGCCTTGGCGGGAGACTGCTTCGGTTGCCACTCGATGCCGCAGGGGCCGATGGGGGCCGGCGGTCTGGCGATAGCGACGCCGTTCGGTACGCTCTATTCGACCAACATCACACCGGACAAACAGTACGGCATCGGCAATTACACGCGTGCCGATTACCATCGCGTAATGCGGGACGGCATCGCGCCGGGCGGGCGCAATCTCTATCCGGCCATGCCCTTTGTCTTCAGCCATATAACGACGCCCGACGACATTGACGCGCTCTATGCCTACAACATGAGCATCCCGGCCATGCCAATCGCCAATAAGTCCAATACGGGCGTGTTCGTGCTGCCGGTGCGTCCGTTCATGGACTTCTGGACGCTGTTGAACTTTCCCGACCGCAAGGCTCCGCGGAACGGCCAGCGCTCCGCCGAATGGAACCGGGGCGCCTATCTCGTCGAAGGGTTGGCGCATTGCGGCTCGTGCCACTCGCCGCGCAATTTCATGATGGGCGTTGAATTCTCCCGATCCTTGCAGGGCGGTGAGGTGGACGGGGTGGTTGTCCCCGATATTACCGCAGCGGCACTCGCCAAGCGAGGCTTCGACGTCCCCACGCTGAGCACCTATCTCGCCACGGGGATGGCACCGCAGGGCACTTCGTTCGACAGCATGTACACGGTCACGCATTTTTCGACCAGTGCGATGGAACCGGAGGACGTCAAGGCGGTCGCCATTTATCTGCTCACCGGCAAGGACGGCAAGCTGGCGCGTCCCGCCGCGTCTCCCGTACCGTTGCCGCAAGCCGCCGTTCCTAAAGCCGGTACGCCCATGGCTGCGGGCCGATTGACCTATATGGCGTCGTGTGCGGGCTGCCACGGCATGGACGGTGAGGGCATTCCCAATGTCAGTCCGGCCATGAAGGGCAATGCGGCGTTGGCGATGGACAACCCGCAGACGCTCATCAATGTCGTCCTCAACGGCACCCCCACACAGATATTCAAGAATGGAGAGCGGATGTACGCCATGCCGCCCTTCGCCCACCGCCTGGATGCCGCCGAGGTTGCCGATCTCGTGACCTGGATCAGAGCGGAATGGGGCGGCCAGGCCGTGCCGGTGACGGTGGAGCAGGTAAGCGCTCAGGAAACAGCGGTAAAATAAACGGCATAATGGACGGGCCTGCCACAAGGTGTGGTCGTCTTTTTTCATGACGCTTGCAGGTTCCTACGCAAAGGGATTTCGAACGGGAGAAAACGATGATGATGTATAGTTCGCGACGCCAGTTTATCAAACTTGGCATGTTTTTCGGTATTTCCGTGATGATCGGGCGCTTGCCCGATGCCCATGCGCTCGAAGTGCATTCGGGCCCCAGTCCGCTGGACTGGATGTCGCCGGACGGCAAGGTCCGTTACCGGTGGGACGCCTTGCGCAAAGTGACCGGGCAGAAGACGTTCGCGCGGGACTTTCGCGCACGCGATCTGTCCGGCTGGCCCAAGGAGCAGGCCCACGCATTCTTCATCAAGGCAACGCGGGCCGACCGGATATTCGAGGGCGTGGACTTGAGCCTTCTGGGGCCGAAATTGCAGCCCGACCGCCTCGTCCTGCATGAAGAACTCTTCGGCGACGGCGTGACCGTTCCGCAGCCAGAAAGTCTGGCAGCCGGGTTCTATGGCAAAAATTTTCTGGTTCCCAGAGGGCAGACGCCGCCGCTGATCGGACATCCGGTGGCGTTGCTGGTGTATCACGATTTCGATCGGTTTGAGGCGGCGAAGCGGATGTTGCGTTTTGCGCAGGATGTCGTGAAGTACGGCGCCGCCACCGGCCCGAATACGCCGCCCAATTACGGCGCGGCACGCTATGTCCGAATCGGCGGCGATACCCCGACCTCGTCGTCTGTCTATTCGCCGATGCAGGATGCCATCATCTGGGGCGCTTTTGACGGCAATAACCCGGTGTGGCCGCCGGAATCTCCGACCGGAGTGTTCGTGCCGGCCTCCGTGATGCTGAAACAGCGGGGTGGCGGCGGGGTGCGCGATCCGCTTACGGTCGCACGCGAAACTTATGAACCGATGCGGCGCGGCATGGACGCGGCTGCGGACATCGAAAAGGCCATCGAAGCGGCGCGCAAGGATGAAAACAAGCTTGTACTGGACCGGAGCGGGTTCTCGCAATCGATCGACCCATGCGCGTTGGAGGCCGACAACGGCAATGCGTGGTATGACGCAAAGACGCGCACGCTGCATCTGATCGTGGGCGCGCAGTCGCCTTACGAGGTCGCCCGGGTCGCGGCGCTGATGGTTAAGGACAACAAGCGATTCCCGGTCGAGACGATCAAACTGCTTTCGGGCACCACCGTCGGGTACGGCTCCAAGGACCATTCGCTTTTCCCCTTCTACGCCATCGCTGCGTGTTTTTATGGGGATGGCCTGCCGGTGCGCCTGGCCAACGACCGCTACGAACAGTTCCAGCTCGGCATAAAGCGCCACTCGGTCGAAATGGATGTAACGATCGTGGCCGACCGCAAGAGCGGCAAGTTTGAGATCCTGAAGGTGTTCTACAACTTCAATGGAGGCGGCCGCGCGAATTTTTCCTTCTCGGTCGCTCAGGTGGGTGCCACCGCCGCGCAGTCGATCTATTATTTCCCGAAATCCGATCTTACGACCGTTGCGCTTGCGACGCCCGCGGTCGAAGCGGGGTCGATGCGCGGCTACGGCACCCTTCAGGCCATGAGCATCACGGAGCTGATGGTCGACGAACTCGCCGTTGAGCTGGGTATGGACCAGATCGAGCTCCGCCGCCGCAATGCATTGCAGGCGGGCTTTGAAAACACCCAGGGAGCCCAGCCGCTGGGCGAGCTGAACAATATTGAAATGCTCGATCTTGCGGCAAAGCATCCTCTGTGGGTGAACCGCGAGAAAGCCAAGGTTGATTTTGACAAGGCCAATCCCGGCAAGCGGTACGGCGTCGGCTTCGCGCAGGTACAGAAGGATTACGGCACGGGTGCGGATACCAGCGCGCTGGCGCTGGAATTCGATGCTGACGGCAAGGTGCGGATGCGCCACTGCGTGCAGGAGATCGGCACCGGCGCGACTACGGCGCAACAGGTCATCGTCCGCGACATGCTAGGCAAAGCTCCCGACTTCGTCGAATTTGGTGTTGCGGAGTTTGCGGAACTGCCGATGGTCAGCAATTGGGAACCCTATTCGACGACGCAGGAGCAGCAGGATGAATTTCAGAAGAATCCCTACTGGGTGCCGTTCATGCTGCCGGCAATGAGTGCCTCCAACAGTGCCTATTTCATCGGTTTCGGCACGCGGCAGGCGGCGAGGTTCCTGTTTGAACATACCCTTTGGCCGGCTGCGCGCGCCATCTGGAGCGAGGGGCCGGCTGGCGGGCAGATTGCCAGCGCCCGTATGACGTTGAGTGACCTGCGCGTCGTCGAGGGCGGCATCGGTGGCGGCGGGATGGAGACTCTCCCATTCGAACGTGTTGCCCGGAAAGCCCATGAGATGGGTCTGGTGACAGGGGTTGCCCTGCACTGCTTCAGCCGCTGGGAATGGACGACGGCGACATTCGATATTCCGACGATCGGCTCGATCAGCGTAGCGGCGGACGTCCTTTCGGTGCGTTACGGCGATGGTGCCGCGCCGGAACTCAAGCGGCGTATGACCACCGGCGGCTATGACTTCATCAAGAGAAGCAGCGTGAACTATCCTGCCGTTCAGCGCAATAATGCCGGTGTGACGACCTATACGCCCGCTGCCTGCATCGTCGAACTCAACGTCAACACCTTCACGGGCGAGATAGAAATCATGCGCCACCACAGTTTGGTCGACAGTGGCCAAATGATCGTGCCGGAACTCGTATCCGGCCAATTGCAGGGCGGTTTGGCAATGGGCATCGGGCACGCCTTGATGGAGGAATTGCCGCTCTATGAAGACGGGCCGGGCAACGGAACGTGGAACTTCAATCGCTACACGCTGCCACGGGCCAAGAATGTTGCTGTCTGGAACCAGACGGCCGATTATCTTGCGCCGCTGTCTGAAACCTCACCGACCAGAGGGCTGGGGGAGGTGGTGATGGTGCCGATCATCGCCGCAACCGGCAACGCCATCACCCATGCTATCGGCAAGCGCTTCTATCAGCTCCCCGTGACGCCGGAAAAGATAAGAAAGGCTCTGGCGTTGTAAATGCACATTGAAACAGTGGATGTCGAGAGCGGTTGACGTGACAAAGAGGTTGCGGCTCTTGGCCTCAGATATCCTCTCCGACATCTGAGCGGTGATATCCGCTTGTGCATTCCGGCTGCAACAGCATTTTGTGCGGACGATGCGGAGCAGAGGTTGCTGTCTTTCGACTGAGCAAGCGTTATTCTCTGGCTCTATTTATTATGCTACAAAACAAAGGAAGGGTAAATCGAGTAAGCTATAAATAGTGTCAGAAACTTTACTGCTACAGACAGTCGTTATGCCACAGGTATGAACAATGTTCATCCTGTGGCATAAATTTATTTCTCTATCAGCCTGTAGCCGTACAGGTAAACGATCCGCTACGCTTTGGCCAACGGAATATTCTATTGGATTCTTACGGGAAGCAGTTATAAGTGTTAGTCTGGAATGTATATCATATAGATTGATTAATAATATATTATGAATATCATATTTATATGACATAATTAGTTAATACTAAAATAGTTTTTACAATTATTATCAATTGTATTGATATGGTTTTTTATGACTACTGCTACCAGATGTTATAAAAATAAGATCTATTAAATCTACACATGGTTTCTACTCCTCACTTGTGCCCAAAACGGGTGTAAGTAGAGGAGCAAGTTTACTGGTGTATTCGGGATTCATACATTTCCCCACAAAAAAAGCCCCTTGAGCCGGAACCGCAAGGGGCTGAACGATAATTTTGTCTTTTGGTTATTTGCGGGCTTCGATGGACAGGCTGACCACATAGTCGGCCATTTCCTCTCCTTGCGGAAGTGTTTCCGCTATTTGTTTGTGCAGAGGATCGTTCCAGTCCTGCATGTTCCGCACATAGTCGGGCTTGGGCGTCAGCACTATGGATGTGAACCCCGCTTTTTCGAGCAGCGCCTTGGTTTCTTCGACCAGAACCGCGCCGGCCACGCAGCCGACGAGAGCAGCAGCCATGTCCCGGACATTGTCGGGAAGAGGTTTCAGCAGCGCAAGGTCGGAAACGGACACCTTGCCCCCGGATTTCAATACACGGTATATTTCCCGCCAAACCTTCGGCTTGTCAGGGGAAAGGTTGATCACGCAGTTGGAAAGCACCACATCAACGCTGTTGTCAGGCACGGGAAGGCATTCGATTTCGCCAAGACGAAACTCCACATTGTCCAGGCCAGTGCGCTGGCGGTACTGCTCAATATTTTTTCGAGCTTTGGCAAGCATCTCCGGCGTCATGTCCACACCGATAACCCTGCCGGATGCCTTCACCCTTTCGCCAGCCTGAAATACGTCAAAGCCGCCGCCGCTGCCAAGGTCCACAACGGTCTGTCCTTCCCGCAACGCGGCGATGGCCACGGGGTTACCGCAGGAAAGCCCCATGTTCGCGCCATCCGGCAGCTTGGCTAGAGACTCGGCATCATATCCCACGGCTGCCGCCAAACGGGCAGGATCGGCCTGACTGCTGCGCTGGCTGGAGCAGCAACAAGAACGCTGGCCGGTGGCAATGGCCGCGTATCCGGCTCGTACGGTTTCCTTCACGTCTTCGCTGCTTTTTGTTTTATCCGCTGTATCCATAGTCTTTATCTCAGTGTTATACGTTTGCTTTTGGCAACAAGCCGATAAAAATTCCTGTTCGATACCGCCTTCCGTCAAGTACGGCTGGCAGTGGGCAGAACTGCCGGAACAACATTCGGACGCGAGGTAGGCTATGGTTTCCAGCATCAATGGAATGTTGGCCCTATAGCGGGTATTACGGCCTTCACGCTCCATGCTGACGAGCCCGCTGTACATGATGTTTTTCAGGTGAAAGGAAAGGTTCGTCTTCGGTATATCCAGCATCTGGGAAATTTCACCGGCAACCAAACCTTCCGGGGCATACTTGACCAATAACCGGAAAATGGAGAGCCGTACTTCCGAGGCCAGGACTTCAAAAATCGTGGTGGCTGTTTTGATTTTCATAGTTCTATTGTTCAACATTAATTGAATAGTGTCAAGGTGTGCTCTATCTTTTGATGGCAGCATAAAAACCCATTCTCGAAAAAGGGCTCTTTCCACGTCTCCCGCTTCGGCTTTAGCTGGCTAAACCTGGTGCTTGAGCGCGCTACGGCTCTAGAGTGAGCCGAGGTCTGGGAGCCATTCCCGCGTAGAAAAGGCCCTGATGATCGGGCCTTTGGGAGCTGACAGCCGGATCAGGTCGGATACACTAATACTATGCCTGTAACCTGATAAAAGAGAAGGACAACACCAAGGGAATCCCCCGAGGTGTTGCCCTGTGCTTTCTTTATGAAATACGGATGATATAAAGCGCAGTTATGGCGTTGCACGGAGCAGGCAGCGCATACAGACATGATCCAGTGCCGTGTACCGTCCGTGTAGTTCGTGGAATAGCCTCTCTTCGTTTGAAGGTTCCGTTTACAGCCCGTATGGATGCCGCCCCCGCAAAGCGTTACGCGCTGACGACCATCTTGATGTCGGCGGGCTTGCCGAAATAGGCCCATGTCGTCACCAGCACGTCCACCCCGGTCGCGGCGACTGCCGCCGCGTTTTCACCGATCACGCCTCCGGCTGCGAGCACCTGAACGGCGGCGTTGACGGCCTTGACCCCGCGTACCGTTTCTTCAAGATCCGCACAGGTAAAACGTTCGCATTGGATGGAATCGATGCCCGCGCGTGCCAGCAGGAGGGCTTCCTCCGGGGTGGCGACTTCCGCGCCCAGCTTCTGTTCCGGAAACGCCTTGCGGTACTCGGACACCCGGGAGGCGAATCCGTCGAGCCCGCCCGTGAAAACACGATGCTGATCAAAAACCAGCAGGGAATCTGAAAGCCCGAGCCGATGCACGATGGCTCCGCCAGCTTGCGCCGCCGCAAGCGAAAGCCATTTGGTCCCGGGGAAATGCTTGCGGGTAACTGCCAGCTGCACATGGGGATTGGCCTTGCGCGCGTTTTCCAACATGCCCGCTGCGCGGGTTGCGATGCCGGATGAATATTCCATCACGTTCTGCGCGATTTTGAGGCTCCGGTGGATGGTCCCCGCCGTGCCTTCGGCGCGCAAAAACACCTGCCCCGCCTCCAGCCGATCGCCGCTGGCGGCTTCGCACGCAACCCGGCATCCCGAAGACTCCAGAAGCCGCGCGGCGACCTCAACGCCCGCCACGACACAGGCGGCTTTGGGATGGCACGTCAACCGCCCCGGTTCGCGCCCGATGCCCAATGCCTCTACGGTCAAATCCATGTACGGACAGTCTTCTTCCAGCAGTTCGTCGATGAAGCGCTGGCTGATGTGAAAACTCATGCCTTCCTCCGTTGCAGTTGATCGATGGCGAGATACAGACACAGGCTGATGCAGGCGAGCAGGACGCACAGCGCCGTGGCCCGCTCGAAGTCGCCGCGCGAAACGGCATTGAACACTTCAAGCGACAACGTGTTCGTCCGTTGCGCGATGTTGCCTCCGAGCATGAGCGAAATGCCCACTTCGCCGAAAGAGCGCGTTACGCCGAGCAACAGCCCCACGACAAGGCTGGTGCGGATCAGCGGAATGGCCACGAGAAAAAAGGCGGCTACCGGACCGGCACCTGTCACGCGCGCCGCTTCCGTGAGCTTGCGTACCGTTTCACTGCCGAGCGCCGCCTGGACGGGTTTGATGACCAGAGGCAGCCCCGCGATGTAGGCCGCCAGCACGACCGCCGCCTGAGAAAAGATCAGCCGGACCCCGAACAGCCGCTGGAGAGGCTCCCCAAGCCCGGTCTGCCCCAAGGCCATGAGCAGCAGGTAGCCGAGCGCGATGGGCGGAAACACCAGCGGCAGCGTCACAACGAAGTTGAGCGTCCGGCGAAACGGCGCTTGCGGCGACCTCGCCCAGAGAGCCAGCGGAACCGCCGTGATGAGGTGCAGGGCCAGACACACGGCGGCAACCTTCAAGGTAAGCCACACCGAAAACAGTACTTCCTCGTCGTGCAACAGTTCGCCGAGCACATCGGTCCCGGTTATGGGCGCAGCCCGTGTTTGGCGTAAACGGATCGGGCCTTGTCGGATTGGAGGAACGTCAGAAACGCCTCGACTTCGGGGGCCTTCTCCGCGCCTTTGACCACCGCCGCGACCATTTCGATGGGATCGTAACCGGACTGGATGTCCATAGAGCCTCCGATGGATTTGCCCTGTGCCTTGACGACCGCCGTATTGACGAATCCGGCGTCCAGTTCGCCCGTGGTCAGATAGGAAAACACCTGCGGCACGGTGGAAAACATCCGCAGCTTGTCCTTCAGCGGTCCACGCAGGCCGCTCTGGGTCAGGAATCGCTCAGCGGCCTTTCCGTAAATGGCGCCCTTCTTGTCGGGATAGCCGATGGATCGGATCTTCGGACTTTGGAGGTCCTGGGGCGACTCCACATTCAGGCCCTTTTTCCACGCCAGTACAAGCACGGCGGTGCCCAAAGGCTGAAACGAAGCGAAAGAGACGTCCGAATCCTCCAGTGTCTGCCTGTCGGAAACGAATACGGAAACCCCGCTTCCGGCCTTGTACTGGGCCAGCGACTGCCCGATGGTGCCGCTGTAGACCTCGGTCAGCTGTTTGCCGGACTCCTGCTTGTACAGCGCGCAGAGTTCGGAGAGCATTTTTTTGTAGCCCATCCCCGTGGTCACGGCTGTCTCGGCCAAGGCCGGTACGACGCTCAGGCCCAACATGACCAGCGCCAGAATCCATCGTTTCATTGCAGTTCCTCCCTGTGCGGCAATCACCGCGGGTTCAGTCTTCCGCCAGCTTGCCATCTTCAAGGTTCAGAACGCGATCCGCCAGAAAGCGGCGTTCCGCGTCCGAATGGGTCACATACAGGATGGGGACGCCGAACCGTTCCGGGATCGCCTTGATGTAGGCCATGATTTCTTCTCGTTTGCCCCGATCCAGCCCCGTCAACGGTTCATCCATGAGCAGCAGCTCGGGACAGGCCAGCAGGGCGCGCCCCACGGCGACACGCTGTTTTTCCCCTCCGGACAGATCGGAAGGCGTGCGGTGCAACAGCCGTCCCAGACCCAAAAGCGCGACCACGTCTTCGAACGATACCCCGGACGGGCCCCGGAACCGCCGCCCGAACAGCATATTCGAGCGCACGGACAGATGCGGAAACAGCCGGACATCCTGAAAAACATATCCGAGACGCCTCCGTTCGGGCGCGAGGCATACGCCCCGTTCCGCATCGAACCAGACTGCCTCACGGCAGGCGATCCTCCCTGCATCAGGCCGAAGCAACCCGGCAAGGCATTGCAGTAAGGTGGTCTTACCCGAACCGGACGCCCCCCACAGTACCGTGATGCCGCGGGAAGCGAGCACAAAAGAGACCTGAAGCGCGAATGCTTCAAGTTGTTTCTGGATGGACACCTGCAACACCCGTATGCTCCGAAAAAAAGTCTTTCCTTCCTAAAATGCCATAAGAAGATGGAAAAACAATCCGGGTAGGTTTTCGTCAGAATTCGTGACTCAGAGAGGGGGATGTCTTTCTAGGTATAAGCCAGACCGAACGGGCCAACCGTTTCGGGGTTCACCGCACCACGCTCAACCGGGCTATCCGTAAGTTG
>OGZT01000382.1_pt1 | contig 35808 bp, 28 predicted proteins | sample 1576891 | NCBI WGS metagenome assembly OGZT01 (sample SAMEA3541521, study PRJEB24748) | human gut metagenome | biome: human gut; feature: human-associated habitat; material: faeces | place: China | collected 2012 | reverse complement strand
TAAGTTGCTTCTCTTTGTAAGCACGATTAGAGAAATCAATACTCTTAGTCAGAATTACACTATCTGTTCCAAAACGGCTATCTGTGTCTTCCTTTTCCTTTTCAACAATAACAAACATTTCGTTGCAATTACGCGCAATTGGACCAACTTGACTTCTAAGCCAAGCTCTATGCATATACTCAAAAACTCCCTTGCACGAGTCGTATGAATAGTTATCGTCAGCAAGATAACAAACTGTCGGCTTCTTGGTAAGTTTTATGATATAGCGTTGTATCCAACCCATATAAACTACAGGATAGATAGGCACAAAAATGATATCCGGATCAAAATCCAGTACAAATTTTTTTAGAGCATTAGACTTCCAATGACCCATCTTCCAGACACACTCTCTTGCCAATGGGAGCCATGAGATATTATGTTTATGGACTTTTGCGTATCTTGCATGTTGAACATCTGCATCCTTATTAGATGTTGAAGAGTTATTCATTGCTTCTCTACCTACAGATATCCATGGCTTAAACACACTTTTGAGGACATCGCCTTCACTTATCTGAAAATAGTGATTGCATACAGGAGTATTAGGCAAATCGGCACGAGTATATACCAAAGCAAGCCGCTCAGGATCCCAACAACGAAATATATCCATAAGGGTTTGGGAATCGCCATCCTCTCTCCAGGCATTAATGCCAACAACGAGAACCTTGGGTAATTTACTATTCATATTATTGACGTTTTTTTAGTTTGGAAAGAATCTTGAGAAGCCACAGAGTATTATTAAATCCAATCAATTTGACAAATCGCTTTTCTGTCAAAGCACGAGGAGTGATTGCGTAATCAAATAGATAAGATAACTGTTGCAATCTTTGTTTGTATGGTGAAGATACTGAAGATTTATATCCAACAAAGACAATGAGAAGATTGGCATAAAAATATGTCAATGCACTCAATAGCGTACTTCTCATTTGCTCCGGTGCTCCTAATTCCTTAAACCTTTCTGGCCAAGTTTCAAGTATCCATAGATTGTCAGTAAGCGAGTTTAATTTTGCATCATGTGATATAGAGCCCGGACGTTGTCGGTACGCTATACAAGGTTCCGAAAGGCCAACAATTCTTTTAGCATAACAAAGTAATCTCATATACCAATCGTTATCTTCACTAATTAGGCCGGGAGTAAACAAAACTTCATTTTTTTGCAATAAATCTACACGTACAACCTTAGTCCAAGCTGTTGCGGTAAAAGAGTCATTTTGAAGCTGCTTCAAAATAACTTCGTGTGCATCTCCTGCTATGTCAATGGGAGTAACTGCAGCGCCCCATGAACCATCGCTTTCATATAGCTTTTTATAACCGTATAATACAACATCTGGATTAGAGACTGTTTTAGTGTCAAGTTTCTGCAGAACATGCTCATCCAGCATGTAGTCATCACTATCAATACAGATAAGATACTCGCCTTTTGCTATTTTTATACCCGCATTTCTTGCACAAGCAAGTCCCGCATTCTTCTGGTGAACAACTTTGATACGTTTATCCTTCTTTGTGTATTCGTCACAAATCTGAGGACAACGGTCTGGACTGCCGTCATCAACGAGTATAATTTCAAAGTCTTTATATGATTGATTGATAATGCTATCCACACATTCATGCAGATACTTTTCAACCTTATAACATGGAATAACTATACTAAATTTCATAACAATTAATTATTACATAATGAATGCCATTGAATATATATAATCTCTATTTACATACAAGAAGTAAAAGATTAATGAAAACATAATCACAAAACTCATTGTTTTCTTCGTACCAGCATTCATAGAGTGATAAGACGTTGGTACTAATACCATATAAAACGGCAAATAATAATAGGCAAATCTAAAAGCATGAGGCGAGAAGAAAGCCAAAACCTGAAGAACCGCACCAATCATACAGAAACCCAATGACAAATTAAAGAGCTCTATCGCGTCAGCATGAAATTTTTTAAAACCAGGTATGCAGAATAATATCATGCAAACATAATAGATGAGCATTACAGGACTATGATTGTTCTCGAAGTCAAGATAAGAAGAAAAATGTTCATTACCCGTACTTTCAGCATACTGTAACGATGCACCCATTAATAACTCACCACCATAAAAAGCAAGTACTAAAACTGCCGTAAGAATAAGTGCCCAATAGTATTTTCTGCTCGGTAAGAAATAAAGACCAAAAGCTGGCAAGAATATCAGAGCTGTACTATGGCACAAGTAAGCAAGAACTATAAGTATCAAGGAAAAATAATACTTTCGTTCAGTCAGATAAAGGTAAGCATACATTAACAAAGCCATTGCTATTACCTGCTTTAATCCAGCTAATGAGAATGTAAACAGACCCATTGAAACAAATGTCATCATACTCATCAGTTTGTCTTTTGAATACTTATCAATGAGCCTTTTCATCGCATACAAGTACACAAATTGAACAAATCCAAACCATACGAAAAGCGGCATGTGACATACAGAAAAGACCTTACTCATGTAATAATACATGGAGTAGCCTTCAAATCTTTCTGCAATCTGACCCCATTCGAGCCTTGCCATTTCTCCATACTCACGCATATAACCAGGAGTGTCTGCACCCGTCAGCTCACTTCTAAATGCAGCAAGTAATACTATGATCCAGAAAAGAATATTAACATACTTATTCTCCTTAGAATCACGTTCCAGGCCTTCACTCATTGAGTTAATGCTGCGCCAGAACATAAAAATTACTAAGCTTAATAACGCAAATGTTAGCATGATTATATATGTCGTTTATAAATATTATTATAGAGCTTTGAAATTTCCTTAGACGAATACATTGATGCATTTTTCAAACCAGCAGAAATAATGTGCTCTCTCAACTGTTGATTACATATTACAGCTTCAAATGATTCTCTAATAGAACAGACATCATTGGGTTCAGACAGCTGTACGCTATCACCTCCAACAGATTTCATAGGCTCTATGTTTGATGTCACTACAACACGCCCCACTGTTTGAGCTTCAATTATAGGCATTCCAAAACCTTCGAAGAGCGATGGGAAGGATACAATATCACATTGCTCATACTCTTTAATAATCTGTTCGTCAGATATTCCAAATTCGTTAGAAAAGTCAATATGATGCTTATCAAGGGCTGCAAGATAATCGTCATTCAATTTTCCAATAATCCTCAAATGGCACTTGAGACCATCAAGTGCTTCAATAACTCGAAGTAAATTCTTGTTTGGCTTTGTACCTATATGGAGTATTGTAGGACAATCCGTATTAAATTCCTTATGCACATAATGAAATGCAGGATCTATTGGATTTGGGATTACCGAGATTTTCTGTTTTGCCCAAGGAAAGAAGGAAATCAAATCCTGTCGAGTAGCTTCAGAGATACAAGTAACAGTCTTCAATCTCCTCAACGGAATATAATACCACAGCCAGTAACAAAGGAACTTTGCATACCATGGAACATTTTTATTATGAAGCGGTACCAGATCATGAATGGTTAGAACAGTATTCTTAGGATTCATGAGGCAAGCAACATACTGAACATCACCAGTAATATGACACAAGTTCTTTTTACTCACCTTGCGGAAATAACACATGTTTTTCCACAGAGAAACTAAAACGTGGGAATAAGGCTCGGCAAACTCAACATCGACATCATGCCCTTCTGCCTTCATATTCTCAATGATAGGCTCGAACACACGTTCAATGCTTCGCTGCTGACTTTGTGTGCGGAATATATATGAAATTTTCATTAGTGGCGTTGTTGATATTTGATATAAGCTGTAAAAAATAATTTTGTAATAATATAAGGAGCCTTTTGTAATACCACCTTTACGACCTTGTCTTTTGCAGAATTGGGATTATAATATTTCTGTAAATCAGACCTATCGATAATAGTGCTTAATGCATCCTTACGTTCGCTGTTTGAAATATCCTGTTGAAAGAGGTCAAAAACTGCAGTTATCTTTGGAGCATAAGCAAAGTTGAAAACCTTCTGCCTATAGGCGCTTCCCTCAACGAGAAACCTGTCAGACATCCTCTTAATACAAAATATCATGCCATCAGCTGCTATATTAAGTTTTTGCCATGGATGACGCTTGGTGGATAGTGTGTTGTTTGTATGATAATAACGATATTTGTAGGATATGCTGTTTGACAACCTTATCTTCTTAGAGGCAGCCATTGCTTCGAGCGCAAAGATATGATCCTCGTGATATGATATTGAAGTATCAAACTTTAAATGTCCATCAAATAAAGAGCTACGATATGTTTTAGCAACAGGATAGCCAGACAATAGGAGATTATTGTCTGCGATCAATTGTTTGAAGTTCTGATTATCTTCTAAGACACAGTCATTGACTCTAACCTGCTTGAAAAACTTATTATTACGATGATCATAATATTCCAGTCCCTGGATTATCAAATCCGCATCATCCTCTTCCATTTTGAAGTTAGCCAGATAGTCAGAATCCACCCAGTCATCTGAATCGACAAAAGAGATCCAGTCGCCCTTGGCTACAGACATTCCATTGTTACGAGCAGCACTCACACCTGCATTGGGTTGATGTATTACCCGTACACGAGCATCCTTTTGGGCATACTCATTGCAGATAGCAGGTGATCCATCCGGACTGCCATCATCAACAAGGATGACCTCGAAATCCTGATAGGTCTGAGCAAGTATGCTGTCCACACATTGTGGAAGGTACTTCTCAACGTTATATACTGGGATTATTATTGAAATCATACTTTTCGAATCTTTGACAAAACAAATGTATTAATTCTGTTTCGTGTTACTTTATCGATACCCAAGAAATATGTTACTAATGCAAGAGTAGGGATATAAACTGCGAAGCATATAAAAATCTGACTATACTCATTTGAAGCTAGTTTTGCAAGAAACAAAGATGGCGTAGCAAAAGCAGCTAATAAGAACGCATAAACTACATAGCCTAAAAATCTTGAAATAGCGATACTGTTAATCTGTTTCTTGACAATGATAGTGTTCGAAAAGACTACAGTTATCATCGTAAACAAAGACGCTATATAAGCGTATATGGAATTGTCTGTAACGAATTTAAATAATACATATATGAGAGGTATGGTAAGCAAATAAATAGTACCCGTTACAAGGCTAAGTGACTTTATGTTTCCTGATGCATGTATTGCAATACATAACACGCTATTCACTAAGTTAAACATGCTGATAAGAAGTAAGAAAACACAGAACTCAGGAGCCATTTCTGGTACGATACCTAACCATAAGTGCATAATAGGATACATCACAAACGATAATGGCACACATAACATGAGAAACAGAATCAAAGAATATTTCACGGAATTACACATCAGAGACTCCATTTCGGTAATGTTGCCAGACGCATATTGTTTGATTATTTGCGGACGGAAGGCCTGTATGACGTTAGCTGACAAGCTTGAAACAACACCTTGTACACTTGTTGCAACAGAACTTGCCGCATTAAGTGCAACTCCAAAAAACATATTGATTAACATGTTTACACCCTGCTGCCTTACAGTATAACAAAGGTTTCCATATAAATCCCATCCAGAGAATGAAAGCATTGGAAATAATTTCTCCTTCTTGATAATCCAATGGAATTTGCAAGTTTCAAAATGCCGTAAACAATATATTCTATATGTAAACGCGATTATGGTGTTAACTGCGAGAACTAAGAATGCGTATAAGATAAGTTTATCAAAATTACCTATAAGAAGAAGATATACAATACCTAATTTAAGGAATACGTTAAGCAGCTCCACATAAGCATAAACATCCATTTTTTCGTATGATATAATAGATGCGTTATATGGAACCTGGGTCACCTGAACGGCCATTGCGAGAATACTGAACTGATATACAATCCTTGCTGCAGGCATTCGCACTTCTGGTATAACCAATTTATATTCCAAAAACCAGAGACCGACTGTTTCTGCCAATAATACAATGGCAATTGCAATTCCAATATGAATGATAAGAGCTGTAGAGAACGTTTCGTTTACATCCTTAGAATCGCCCTTTCCGAGGGCAAATGTAATGAATCGGCTTGTAGCTCCACTCATTGATGCATTGAGGAAAGAGAACATTGCCACGACTCCACCTACAACACCATATATTCCGTAGTCGTCAACTCCTAAGGTCTGAAGGACAACCCTTGAAGTATATAGGCTTACTACTATAGAAAGCAGCATGCGTATATACAGCATCAGGGTGTTTTTTGCTATTCGTTTATTGTTAATATTAACTTCCATTAGTTTATTCGTAAAAAAATATTTAATGCCTTTATTTTATGACAAAATTATAGATACAATTTCCAATATATTTTCTAGGTTGGTCAAAAATAAAACCTAAAATCAATAATAGTAATGAAACTAAAAAAGAAATAATTATGTAATTATAACCTAGGTGCTCTTTATACATTGAGAACATATATTCTTTAAAATATGGCTCTGTAATTGGATGTAGTTGCAATAGATAAACTGCGAAAGAAGATGCGCCTAAAACATTAATGTTTTTACTACTAAAATGAAGTTTTTTAAAGAACAGAAAGAAAAAAATAGATGCAGTTATCACAAACGGGTTGTTATAAGATAAATGTGTACACGATAAAATACTGTTACTTCCAAATACTTCAACAATCAACACTGGTATAAAGGTAAAGATTACGTATAATAGTAAATATGTTATTTTTGTATACGAGTTAATTCTTTCTATATGGTATAATCTCAAATATCTAGCTATCAAATATAAAACTACAAACGATAAGGTAGAGTATCCTCCTGCAAATCCACTTATATCAATATAATTTCCTAAAAGAAACTCGAACACTAACAGAGCGCCTATCATCTTTCGAAGTTCATATTCATTTGATAATTCTATATATTTATTAAGTATCGGAGACAACACATATAAGAGTAAATAGCATGGAATAAACCAATATGTTGATCCGAAATATAACGAACGTACACTTTCACCTACAGGAATATTTAATCCAAAAACTACACCTATAAATATTAAAAAGACTAAAAAATATATAGATTGAAACAACAGTGTATAGATGTCTTTATAAGAAAACTTTATTCCAAACCATCCCGAAATTAGAATAAATTCATTAACACATATTATACATGCCTATTCTAAAAAACAACGACTAAAGCCATAACAACTATTGGTATCAAAAGTAGATTCATTACCTAACGAGAAATAATTGCAGTGTAATATTACTGAATCCACACCCACTCAAATCTATCAATATCCTCCTCAACGAGAGGATGACCATTCTGCACCTCAATGAAGATGAGTTCGGTGAGGGCTTTGATAGCATGCAGGTGTTCAACGGGAATAATAACGGTATCACCTGCCTTGACGTGCTTTTCTACGCCATCCAAAACAAAGATGCCTTCACCTTCGACGAAAGTCCAGACCTCGGAACGATGGTGATGAATCTGATAGCTGATATTCTTACCGGCCTTGAGCGTGATGCTCTTGGTGAGGCTGTGGCTTCCATCGGCATACTTAGTGTCATCCAGTACGCGATAGGTGCCCCAACGTCTTTCTTCGTACATAGGTCGAAGAGTAAGGTTCTCGACTGCTTTCTTGATTTCCTCAGAATGCTGCTTGGAGCAAACGAGGATGCCATCGGGCGATGCTGCCACAACGATATCCTTGAGCCCATCGGCATAGATGGGGAGTTGGGTCTCATTGATGATGTGGGTATTCTCGCAATGTGTGCCCATGACGGCATTGCCGATAACCGGTTTGTAAAGTTCGTCTGTAAGGGTGTTCCAAGTACCAAGGTCTTTCCACTCGCCCTCGAAAGGAACAACAGCTACGGAATCTGCTTTCTCTGCTACTTCATAGTCGAAGGAGATCTTGGGGAACTCGGAATAACGAGACCTTACGGTCTCGAAGTCTAAAGGACAAAGAGTCGAAGAGTCAATAAGAGACATATACTTTTCTACGATCTTGATCATATAACCCAAGCGGAAGGCGAAAACGCCACCGTTCCAGAAAGCTCCTTGAGCAAGAAGTTCTTGTGCCTTATCTGTAGTTGGCTTTTCTGTAAACCTCGAAACCATCTGTGCTTCGACTTGCTCAGCAACCGATATTGTTCCTGCCTCCGGCACTACATAACCGTACTTTTCACTTGGATAAGTTGGAGTGATGCCCATGAGAACAAGGTCAGCCACATTAGCCTCTACACAACGAACCATGCGACCGATAGTGTGGAAGTATTCTGTTTCGGTATAAGGGTCGCAAGGCGTGATGACCACCACCTCGTCGTCTGCACATCCTTTAGCAAGCCTTAGATAATTGGCAACAAGAGCAATGGCAGGGAAGGTGTCTCTGCGTTCCGGTTCGGAAACAACAGATACGGTATCACCTAATTGGTTAGTGATGATATCAAGTTGGCTTGCATTTGTAGCAAGAATTATGTTGTTGGTGAGATCAGCTTCACGTGCTTGACGTACAATTCTTTGCGCCATAGATTCCATCGTCCCATCTTCTTTCTCCAGAAGCGGAAGGAATTGTTTGCTACGAGCGTTATTAAATAGAGGGTACAAGCGCTTGCCTGAACCTCCGGATAAAAGTACTAATTGCATACTTGTATTGAATTGTATTTCGAAGCGAGTGAGAGTATCGAACTCTGGACTCTAGAAGAGAACTACCTATGTACTCACTTAACTTATAGATTAGATATGCTCCTCAAATCCACGGAAGTGAACATTCAGTTCATGTAGATGCTCAAGAAGAGTTCCGAGAGGAGTGCCTGCTGTCATTTGAGCGAAAGCATTGACATCCTTAGGGAAGCACTTGCCTCCATAACCAAACTTGCCGTCAGGACCTGGAACGTAAGTGTGAGTGTCATTGATGTAGCCAGAGAGGAGCATTCCGGTATGTACCTTGCGCCAGTCGCCACCCATCTGCTCGCAATACTCACGGCAAGCGTTGAAGTAGGTTACCTTGTATGCACCAAACACGTTGTGCATGTACTTGGTGAGCTCTGCCTCAAGTGGTGACATCACACAGAACTTCTTACCCACGAAGATCTTGGTAAGGAGGTCCTGTGCTCCGGTGAAGACCATGGTCTGCTTCTTGAAGTCCTCGATGTGGGTACGCTCGGTAAGGAACTCTGGCATGTAGTGTACACGATGGCTAGTCTCCTTGGAGAGCAGGTCGCTGGTGCCAGGGAGGATGGTGGTGCGCACGAATACTGGCACGTCAGGAAGAGCCGAGATGAGCTGCTTCATGAGCGTGAGATCCTGTGTGCCATCGTCCTCAGTAGGTACGTGAATCTGCAGGAAAGCGATATCAATTTGTGACATGTCATCATTGTAACCCTTGGCAGGGTCGCTGATGAAGAGTTTACATTCGGGATTGTTGTGCTCCAACCAATCCTTGAGGGCTCCACCTACGAAACCGCATCCGATAATTCCAACGTTAATCATATTGCTAAATAAATTTCAAAATTTATTATTCTATTGTTTATTTGATTTCTAATATTTCCTTGTACAAGTCAATGTACTGCTGTGCATTGGTGTGGTAGTCGTAATTGTCATGCACGTATTGAATGATATCTTGCCCATGTGCCTTAAGATGCTCTAATTCGGGAAGTCTTTTGATGATTGCATCAATATCATGAGGCTCAACAACAATGCTATATGGACCAGCAACCTCGCCACATGCTGTGCTGTTGAATACAATAGGTACAGTTCCGCATGTCATTGCTTCTGCTATCACTTTTCCAAAGGTATCTTCCACGGACAAATGAATATAGGCTTCTGCCAACGTATAAGCTTTGGAAAGTTCTTTTGTGCCATTGATATATGGTATATGAATCAAAGGTGTGGAGATTTCTGTAGCTTGTGTTTTGCTACCAACAAGTATCAGTTTATACCCTTGTGGCAGTTTCTCTGCCAGATGTTTAGCGTCCTTGAATCTTGAAGCATTCTTATCCCAACCTTGACTAACAGATATCAGATACTTATATTGTGGATCAAGGTTGTATTGCTGTATAAAATCAGTAACCTCTTCTGTTGTCGCACGATGGAACTTGCTGTAATCAATCCAATTATAAACGTATGTAATCTTATGACCTTTACATGCCATCATAGACTTTGCAGCTTCATCGCGTAACCATTTGGACACAGCTACTACAGTAAGATTCTGGATACGATTGTAAAAACTCTTTTTAAGCCGGAAAACTCTTTGAGAGTGATCAAATAGATATGCTGGTGCTGTGGTATTCTTGTATGGGCAATGATTACATTCTGTCTGCCACTTATAACATTTGTTGGCAGTATAGTGGGAGCACTTGCCAGTAAAGTTATAACAATCATGAAGTGTAAGGACCACTGGTATATTCTTTTTTACCAAGAAGTCGTACAGCATTGGCAGATTGAGATAGTTGATATGCAAATTACGAAGATGCACTATATCAGGCTTGTTTTCTTCTATCCAACGAATAAGTTTCTTAGTCCCGAAATAAGAACCATAACCATGAAGACCAAGTAAGCGAGTGAAGAAAAAATTGTGGAACAGATTTTCATAATAGTTACCAATCTTCATGCTATTGTGAAATGTTCCTGATCCATGTCCGCAAGCTACAAAGCACTCATGCCCTTGCTGTTCGAGATAGTCGGCAAGTTCTCGGGCAGTACGCCCTGTACTGCCGAAATCGCATACTGTATTTATTTGGAGGATTTTCATTATTTGTCTAATATTTCGTATTTACTTACCTTACTCTTATACTCCGGAACTATTTCCTTCATCTTCTTGACGATAGCCATGTCGTCATGGGTGTAGGAGAATTCCAGGAGTTCGTCTTCGTTGCGCTTTGCCACCTCATAGTCATAACTGCGGACTTGAGCAATCATGATCTTTGGGTGGTGAGTTGGTTTGGTGCCCTCCTTGTCGTTGAGCACCTCCTCGAAGAGTTTTTCACCATCACGCAGACCGGTGAACTTAATCTCAATATTCTTTGCGCCTGAGAGGGAGATCATGCGCTTGGCAAGGTCAACAATCTTGACCGGTTTACCCATGTCGAAGACGAAGATCTCGCCACCCTTGCCCATGGTGCCAGCTTCAAGCACCAATTTACATGCCTCTGGGATGAGCATAAAGAAGCGGATGATGTCTTTGTGAGTAACGGTAATCGGACCGCCTTTCTTGATTTGCTCGCGGAAGATTGGAATGACGCTACCATTTGATCCCAAAACGTTACCAAAACGAGTTGTTACAAATTGGGTGCAAGGCAGACTGCCGTCTGCTTGAAGTAAAGAGTGTAAAGAGGAGTATAGAGGGTCACTTTCTTTTACATTCTCTACTTTCTTTACCTCCTCTATCGCCTGATTGAGCGACTGACAGTAAATTTCGCAGATACGCTTGGAACAACCCATGACGTTTGTTGGATTGACGGCTTTATCAGTCGAAATCATCACAAACTTCTTGATTCCGTACTTGACAGCAAGGTCTGCTATTACGCGTGTTCCGTTCACATTATTGCGGACAGCCATAGCTGGATTGTCCTCCATCATCGGCACGTGCTTGTAGGCTGCTGCATGGAACACATATTCGGGTTTGTGCTCTGAAAATATCTTCTCCATGTGCACCTTGTCGGCTATCGAGCCAACGATTGTCTGGTTAGGCACATCAGAGAACTGACGAACCATCATCAGACGGATATCATGCATTGGTGTCTCAGCTTGATCTATGAGTATGAGTTCGACAGGATGGTAGATAGCCACCTGACGCACCATCTCAGAACCAATGGAACCAGCAGCACCCGTGATGAGGACTCGCTTGCCAGTGAGCATTGCTCCAATGGCGTCCATATCCACCTTGATCTCATCGCGAGGAAGGAGAGCTTCGATTTCCACTTCTTTGAGGTGGGTGAAGCTGAGGTCGGACTTGCCATCCCATTCCTCGGCTGCAGGCATCATCATGACTTTGATACCTGCTTGCATGACCTCGTCTATCATCTGCTGGTTGTTGCGGAATTCGGCAGACTTGAGAGGAGAAACAAGGAGAATCTGCACACCCTCTTTGAGGAGTTTCTGGGCAATGCCCTCACCATTGAGATAGACCTTCTTGCCGAGGAGATAGACGCCATCACACTCCTTGCGGTCGGATATGAAGGTGCGGAGGATGTATTGTTTATCCTTGACCGAACGGATGCTGTTGGCGATAGCCATACCACCGGCTTGTGTTCCGTAAATTGCTACAGGTACCGCTTTATCTGTACTGAATGTCTCGAAGGATACCTTGACAGCAAGACGCACAATCCACATGAGGAAGGTGCTAATGAGGAAGATGATGGCAGCTAACTTGAAGTCGGGGAAGATAACGGCCTCTAATTCCACAAAATGCCCAAGTGCACTTGAAACAGCACTCGCAATGGCAGTTGCCATAGCTATGCGATAGAGATCGACATAACTCGAGAAACGAATGATGCCCTGGTAGGTGTGGAAGAGATGGAAGCACACGATATATAGTGGCATACAACACACCATACCCAAGACGGTTGGCCACCATACGTGGGTAAGACATTCACCTCCAATCTCGATGTAACTGCCTACAAGGCCAGAAAAGAGGACGATAAGGCAGTCCAAGAGAAGGATGCACCAGTAGGGTACGGCTCGCTTGGAAAAATACCAATCGGTAAGTTTTTTAATAAAGTTCATATAACTATAATTTTGTTAGTACTGGAAGGACGTATTGAACGTCTATCGGAAACGATACACCTGTGCTTCCAGTAAAAGAGATCCTTGGGACTTTTCGCATCGAAAAGTTGCAAAATGATAGAGAGTATCCTTTGGATCTCAAGTATCATTTTAGAGGCTGTCTTTACGCCAAACCATCTTATTTACAACACCAACATAAGATTGTATAATCTTTACAACCTTATTAGATACGTCGTCTGTGTAGTTTGGTACCGGGATGCCATGATTTCCGTCTGCGGTCATTTGGACAGCGAGGTCAACTGACTGGAGGAGGCCCTTGGTGTCGATGCCGGAGAGAACAAAGCAAGCCTTATCCAATGCTTCTGGACGCTCGGTACTTGTACGGATGCAGACGGCAGAGATTGGCTTGCCGATGGATGAGTAGAAGGAGCTTTCCTCTGGGAGGGTACCAGAATCGGATACCACACAGAAACTATTCATCTGCAAGCAATTGTAGTCGTGGAAGCCGAGAGGTTGCTGAACTTGTACGCGAGGATCCAATTCGAAACCACTTGCTGCAAGACGGTTGCGGCTTCTTGGGTGACAAGAGTATAGGATAGGCATGTCATATTTTTCTGCCATTTTGTTGATTGCAGTAAACAACGACAGGAAGTTCTTCTCGGTGTCGATGTTCTCCTCGCGGTGAGCAGAGAGCAGGATGTACTTTCCCTTCTCAAGACCAAGGCGCTGGTGTACGTCTGAGGCTTCGATTTCTGTAAGGTTCTCATGCAGTACCTCTGCCATAGGCGAGCCAGTAACGTAGGTTCTTTCTCTTGGCAAGCCACACTCTGCTAAGTATCTGCGTGCGTGCTCGGAGTAGGCCATATTCACGTCCGAGATAATATCCACGATTCTGCGGTTGGTCTCCTCTGGGAGACACTCGTCCTTACAACGGTTGCCGGCTTCCATGTGGAAGATAGGGATGTGGAGGCGCTTGGCTCCGATGACGGAGAGGCAGGAGTTGGTGTCGCCAAGGACGAGGACGGCATCGGGACGGGTGGCTGCAAAGAGCTTGTAGGAGCAGTTGATGATGTTGCCACAGGTGGCGCCAAGATCATCACCAACAGCATCCATGTAAACCTCAGGATCGGCGAGCTTCAGGTCTTTGAAGAAGACACCATTCAGGTTGTAATCATAATTTTGACCTGTATGAACAAGAATCACATCGAAATACTTACGGCATTTGTTAATGACAGCAGCCAATCGTATAATTTCGGGTCTGGTACCTACTATAATGATGAGCTTCAGCTTACCGTTCTCTTGCCACTTCACGTCCGAATAATCGAACTTAGGAGTTTTCTGATCCATAGTATTTTCTTTAACTATTAAACCTTTCACTACTTAACGCTTACTGAACAAAGTTACCTTCGCCTGTGAGTTCCTTCTGTATGTACTCAAGGGCTGCAATCTTAGCCTTGGTCTCTTCGAGGTTGAGTCGACGAGTGTTGTCGGAATTAAACTCGGTGAGAGTGTTACGCTCTGCTTCGCCTTCCTTGAAGAACTTATCATAGTTCAAGCCACGGTTGTCAGCTGGAACACGATAGAAGTCACCCATATCCTCGGCCTTAGCACATTCCTCGTTGGTGAGGAGGGTTTCGTACATTTTTTCACCGTGTCTAATTCCTATAACCTTGATATCTTCTTTCTTGCCACCAAAGAGCTCACAAACTGCCTCTGCCTGAGTCTGGATGGTGCAAGCAGGTGCTTTCTGAACGAGGATGTCACCATTCTGACCATATTCGAAGGCGAAGAGAACGAGATCTACAGCCTCTTCGAGGGACATGATGAAGCGGGTCATCTTAGGTTCGGTGAGGGTGATTGGGTTGCCGTTGCGAATCTGGTCGATCCAGAGAGGGATGACGGAACCACGAGAGCACATGACGTTACCATAACGGGTGCAGCAGATCTTGGTGTTGCCTGAGTAGCGAGACTTAGCAACGGCAATCTTCTCCTCAATGGCCTTGGTGATACCCATGGCGTTGATAGGATAGGCCGCCTTGTCGGTAGAGAGGCAGATGACGGCTCCTACGCCTGCTTCGATAGCGGCTGTAAGGACGTTTTCGGTACCAATGACATTGGTCTTGACGGCTTCCATTGGGAAGAACTCGCAAGAAGGTACCTGCTTGAGGGCTGCCGCATGGAAGATGTAATCTACTCCAGGCATTGCGTTCTTACAAGACTGAAGGTTGCGGACGTCACCAATGAAGAACTTGATCTTGTGAGCAACATCGGGATACTTGACTTGGTACTCGTGACGCATGTCGTCCTGCTTCTTCTCATCGCGCGAGAAGATGCGGATTTCTGCGATGTCGGTACGGAGGAAACGATTCAAAACTGCATTACCAAAGCTACCGGCACCACCGGTAATCATAAGGGTTTTACCTGCAAAAATGCTCATATTCTATATGTTTTTATTGTCAATTACTCTTTTACTACTTTGTCGAAAAATGTGTCAGGTCTTTCAGGATTGAATATCTCATTGCAGTACATGACTGTAACGAGATCTTGGGTATCACTTAAGTTTATTATATTATGTGTGTAGCCGGGGAGCATGATGACCGATTGGATTTTATCTCCACTTACTTCGTAGTTGAGTACTTCGTCTGTGCCTTCTTTGCGAAGCTGGATGAGTCCGTGACCGCTGACAACAATGAACTGCTCCCACTTGGTGTGGTGCCAGTGCTCGCCCTTGGTGATTCCGGGATTGGAGATGTTGATGGAGACTTGACCACACTTGAGGGTGTGGACAAGTTCGGTGAAAGAGCCTCGGTTGTCGACATTCATCTTGAGGTCGAAGATTGCCTTTTCCTTGGGGAGGTATGAGAGATAGGTGCTGTAGAGTCGTTTTGCAAACGAGTCGGCAGGTATCTCGGGAATCATGAGGGTCTTTGGCATCTCGGCAAACTGATGGAGCAGGTCAACGATCTCGCCTAACTTGACGTGATGCGTGATAGGTGCTGCACAATAGCGGCCATCGGATGTGAGGACGGTTTCTACGCCATCAAACTCACAATGATGCTCTTCGCCACGGAGGGCGCAAATCATTTCCTCTACCAGATCGTCAATATAGAGGAGTTCCATATCGACTGTGGGATCGTTGACGGTGATAGGCAGGTCGTTGGCTATGTTGTTGCAGAAGGTGGCTACTGCACTATTGTAATTAGGACGGCACCACTTGCCGTAGAGGTTAGGGAAACGATAGACGAGAACTTTGACTCCGGTCTCACTGCCGTATTCGAACATCAGCTCCTCGCCTGCCTTCTTACTCTTGCCGTACTCGGAGGTGCCGAAGCGACCTGCGAGAGTGGCCTGAATAGAGGAGCTAATCATGACAGGACAGTTGTTCTTGTACTTCTTGAGGGTATTGAGGAGGACGGTAGCGAAACCGAAGTTGCCTTCCATGAACTCCTTAGGATCCTGAGGACGGTTGACACCTGCAAGGTTGAAGACGAAGTCGCATTCACGACACCACAGGTCGAGCTGCTCGGAAGTGGAGTCGATGTCGTACTCGAAGACTTCGTCGATAACAAGGTCACCATAACACTTGGCTTTGCCTGTCTTTATGTTATTCAATTGAGCACAGAGATTCTTTCCAACGAATCCCTTTGCGCCAGTTACAAGTACTTTCATTTTTGTGATATTTTTTATTATGTTATTTCGTTTGAAAAACAGCCTTCAAGACTTTCCGCTTCGAAATGTTGCAAAATGAATCAGTAGTATCTTTACTGCTGTAGTTCTTATCAAATAATTTATCCTTAGGTTTACGTAAATTTTGGAGAACCGATAAAGCAATATGCCCCAACTATGGAGACATATTGATTTACATTATCCTGCACTCTAAAAGATATATCAACCCAATTTTGCGCTAACGAAACAGAATCGAACTGTTGGGAGTTGTATTCCCTACCATATCGTGCATAAGATGTCTATAGAATGAACTTTTGTCTAATTGGTGTGACATACTGTTACCAAATATCAAGAAATCTACATCGGAATAAATCATTTCTATGTATCATATTGTGTACTCCGAAATGTTTTATTACCTTTGTGGCAATTTGAGACAAAAAGGTAGGAAAAGGCTCGAAATAAAATATAAATGTTTAAAAAACAAGAAAATTTTGAATGTGAATGTTCTGAAGTCCGAAAATCAAGGATTTCAGCACGGTTTTCTTGGTTCGGATACCTATTTTCATGAGATGTTGGCTCAAGGAGGTGGTAAAGCACCACTCCTGGAGGCGCAACAGCCCATCAGAGTTCTCTAATACCAGCTCAAAACGGTAATATACTGCAAAATCTGTATCTATTTTGTTATCTTGTTACTTGATTTGTTTCTCGCTTAAAACACTGTACTCACTCAATATCAAGTAGTTAAGAAGTCGTTAGGCTGCTTAAAAAGTAAGATATTCGCATTCCATGAAGATTATCGTAGATCAATTATTTTTTGTTCTCTTGAGACGCATTGAACGTCGAATTCTACTAAAATCCTAACTGTACCGGTGATTTCTTCTTCATTAATGATACCCAATTGGTACTAAATTTAATTTCTCAAATAACTTTTGTAGTATAAACTATTGAGAAACTATTTTGATTTTTACCATTACCATACTTAAAAATCAGAGTTAAAAAACATAGAAAAGTTATTTTATCAAATGTGTCGCAAACATTTGACTCTTATGTGCGTTTCAAAAAACGGGAGAAAAGATTCTTCAAGCTTTCATACCTTCCGTGCTTATGACCGTGGCTTTCATTTCCATAGCCATAGCCGTATCCATAGCCGTATCCATAACCGTATCCATAACCATATCCCCTATTCTTAAAAGGAACGCCATTCAGTATCACAGACAGATTATTGAGCTGTTCTTGACGATACATATTCTCCAACTCAGGCAACTGACGACGATCCATTACACCCGAACGGACTACGAAAATAGTTAGGTCGACCACACGGTTTACGATAGAAGCGTCAGCTACTATGCCTGCAGGAACATTATCCACAATGATATAATCATAACGTTTACGTAGTTCGGCTATCAGACGATCAAAGCGTTCACTCAACAACAATTCGGCAGGATTGGGAGGTACGGGACCGGAGAAAATGACATCCAGTTTTTCATACTCTTCACTCGTGCCCACAATATCGTCCACCTTATCCGTACTGCCGGAAAGGTAGTGCGTCAACCCCATACGATTGGAAGAATTAGAGAAAATACCGCTCAATGTTCCCTTACGGATATCAACGTCAACCAAAACAACTTTTTTATTCGTTTGGGCAATACTCATGGCCAGATTACTCGAGACAAACGTCTTACCCGCACCCGGATTGGCTGATGTAAACATGACCACCTGTAAGTTGGCGGCTTTCACACGCATAAAGTCCATGTTCGTACGAATGATACGGAAAGCCTCGGAAACCGAATCACGACCATTCTCTCGAACAACAATGCCATCAGAATCTTCACCTTTCTTGTTTCCATGACGGGGAATATTACCTAAGAAAGGAATAGTAAGCACTCCATCCAACTCCTTACGGGTACGAACTTTCGTATCCGTCACATTCAACAACCAGAATACACCCATGGGAATACCTAAACCTAAAACAATGGAAGCCAAGAAAATCATCATTGTTTTAGGTGCCACCGGAGCACTGCTACCCGAAGCAGCATCTATAATACGGGCATTACTCTCCGTAATGGCCTGTGTCAAAGCGTTTTCTTCACGCTTATTCAACAAATAAAGATAAAGCTCCTCCTTGATCTTCTGCTGACGCTCTACCGTAAGTACATATTTCTGCTGGGCAGGCACAGCCTCAATACGCTTCGAGGTCTGTTCTTCCTGCTCACGGATATTCTTCAACTGGATATTCAGACCGACAATCAGGTTATCTACCGAACGGATAATCGTCTGCTTCATAGCACCCAAAGAGTTATTCAGATCTATCACTATCGGATTCTTACTACTACTGCCCACCACCAGTTTGTCACGCTTCAAGAGAATATCATTATATTCCTTAATCTGAGCCTCAACACTGTTATCTGAAATTCCGGTATTGGCAGGAATCAAATCTGAATTCTTTTGAGGATCAGTCAAATACTCCTTAATGTATCTGGCAATACTCAACTGATTCTCCAGGCTGAGACCTTCCTGCTGGTAACGGCTCGTATTAGCAAGGTACATACCAGTTTCGGAGGTAATATCCGTCAGTTGATTTTCACGTTTAAAACTTTCGATATTGGCATCCACACTACCCAATTCACGTTCGATGATAATCAGACGTTCATTAATAAACTTGGAAGTATTCACAGCTATCTGGTTCTTATCATTGATAACATCCTCATTATAAACAGCAATAAGCATGTTCAGAACATCTTCTGCACGGGCAGTGGATACATCATCCAGAACCAGGTTGATAATGGTAGCCGTCTTGCTGGCAAGAGATACTTTCAACCTGCCACGATACCCTTCAATAACACTCTCCAAATTGGATTTGACTACATTTACAGGCTTACCATAAAAGACATCCGTATAGTATAACGTAGGAGTAATGACCATCGGACCGATCGGAGTAGAAACCGTATCATTCAGATGTACATCCAAAGCCTCTTCCGAATGAACTCCCCCACCCCCTACAGCTAAAGAGAATCCGGAAAGACGCACCGTAACGGAATCCACAGGGGTAACCACTACCGTTATAACCTGACGCTCCTCCGCCTCAGGAAAAGAAACGGTGACCGGAGCATGGGTATAAAGTTCATCATTGCGCAAACCATTTTTTACCTTATAACTCATATCCAAATGCAAACGCCGCGCAACCTCTTCCATCAGATGACGGGATTGAAAGACAAGTACTTCATTGTCCACATTACGTTTACCACCGAAAAGAGACAGATCAGAAAAAGCCGCAGATTCACTCATTCCACCACCTTTGGAATCGTCACGAATCAGAACGGATGCTTTCCGACTGTATACTTTGGAAGAAGACTTTAAATAAAAGAAAGCGATCCCGCCACAAACCAAAACAGACAGTACAAACCAATACCAATTAACCCATATAAGATGGAGAATATCGGTGATATTAATTTCCGGCTCTTGTTTGCGGACATCATTGTTTTTGTATTCAGTATTCATTATTCTTTCTTATATCCGGATTATTTAAACATAGTTACCATTAAAGAAGTGATAGAAGCCAATACCGAAACGGCAGACAACCAAACGCCCACAGAGTTATTGGAGTTAATACGGCTCTGACCTGTCTTCGCCTTGTTCGGCTCTACATACACAATATCATTTTGCTGTAAATAGTAACACGGAGACTGAAAAATATCGGAAGAACGAAGGTCATGATACAGAATGAGACGTTTACCATCTTTTTCGCGAATAACGGCTATACGGTCACGACGACCATAAATAGTCAAATCACCTGCCATACTCAAAGCTTCCAACAGAGTTATCCGATCACCCGAAATATCGAATGTACCAGGACGTGCTACTTCACCCATCACAGAAACTTTAAAGTTCAGAAATTGGACAGTAACAATAGGATCTTTTATCAAATCCTCACTGATGAGTTTTTGTTTGATCAGTTCAGTTACCTGCATACGAGTCAATCCCTCCACATGAAGCTGTCCTAAGATAGGAAAATCAATATCACCATTCTGATCGACAAGATACCCCAAAAGACGTTGTTGACCGGAATTTTGACTCCCAATCTGATAACTTACCAAAGGCATATTAAAAGGCAAAGCCAATTCAGGATCTTTACTGTTCACCAGGATTGCCAACAAATCATCCTTATGAATAATTACTTCGTAGTTCTTATCAATATTTTCTTCCTTCAAGGAAGTTATATCCTGCAAATAAAGTACCTCTTTAGGAGCAGAACAGGACACAAAAAGTGTAACCAGGCACAATAAAAAATAATTCAGTATTCTAATACACATAAGATTTCTATTAAATAAAGTTCCGTATTGTTATTTGTATTCAAATTTTACTCTTCTACATCCCAGTTACCCCAAGGGTTGGATTCCAGACTATTCAGGTACTCGATAACTTCACATTCCGCTAAAGTTAACTCCCGGCCTTTCCAACCATTAATGATAACATGGGCCTCTTTTGACAGATCTTCATCAAACACCTCTCCATAACAAGCCACTAACAACTGACATTTCAACAGGGAAGCAGGAAGCTGATCAAGAACTTTCCAACTACGATCAAGAAGCTTCTGGATCTTTTGATTTTTATCACCATGATCATAGATGGTAGCATGATACCCTGTAAGCAGAACATAACAGAGCTGTGCTTCTTCCTCCGCATTGGAGCCATGCAAATGGAAAAGGCATTCGGATTGACGATAGACCTCCGTATTTAGTTTGCAGAATTCGTTGGAAAAAAGAGGAGTACCCTCAAAACCTAAATTAAGAAGTTCATGAGTGATACGCCGCAGAGTATCAATTTGTGATTGCAAAGACATGAGGAAAATTAATTGTTAAGAATTAAAGCAAGGCAAATAAAAGTCAATAAGGGGAGAATAGTTTAATCTTCGATTTTTTCCATCAGAGAAGGATGAACATAGGTAGTGGCTACAGCCATGACCCCTTTTATACAAACGGATACGCGCCGATCACCTTTGACACGAAGAATAACACCTTCTACACCTTCAAATATACCACCAGTAATACGTACCCGATCTCCTTTCTGCAAAGCAGTGACAGCGGGATCAAGATAAACAATCTGTTCTTCATTATTACCGGAAACAGCAATGAAGCTACGCATCTGAGAATCCGGAACGGTAAGAGGGCGCTGTGTTTCACGATCCATAATATAACGGACGAACAAAGAAGAACCCACCGACCGTTTGATATGGTCAATACATGCAAAGGAAGCATGAACGAATACAAGATTGTGTACTACAGGAACCAACTTGCGTATCTTACGATCCGCATGCCTGATGTACTCATAATGCATCGGAATAAAATTCTCAATTTTTTCGGCATCAAGCACCTTCTTTAGCAATAGTTCACGACTATAAGTAACACGAAGCGGATACCAACAAATGTCTGTAGTTTTGTTCACAATTGGATATTCTTTGGGGACACCGGGGTAATGAATTCCCTTCCGGTCAAGCGTGTATAAAACTAACTTTCTAATCTTAATACACTAACCCTCAGATGTATCCCTATCACAGGAGATAAACAATATGAGGGGTGAGATGTAGTATGTATATATTTATTTTCCCTTATACATATTTCATTATAAACGAACCACTTGATTATGAAAAGTATTTCAATAGACGTTCGTTTAATGGCACAAAAATATATACTATTCTTTAATGTACAAAATATTTCTCAATAAAATAATTTATATTTCTGTCTGATGTTATATATATTATTGATATATAACTATTTATGTAATATATCGAAAATCTGTTTATTAAATGATTAATCTCATTTGGAACATGAAAAAACAGCTTGAAATAAGTGTGCCATTAAACGAACGTTTATTGAAACACTTTTCTATAAAAATAAGGTTTTAATTATCAAAGACCTATCTCTACACTCTATACAACCTCTTCTTTTTATTATTGATTCATTGTCCAAATCGTAACTTTTAACAATCTTTGCAAAGTACAAAAATCATTTAAAATTTAAGTTTATGACAAACAACGATCAAAAAAAACAGATTTTAACGGTTCTATAAAGATAGAACTCGGAAACGGAGAAACGATAGAAGGTATTATCAATGTACAGCGCATTGACAAACAAGAAATTGACCACAGAATAGTAATCAGACATCACAAAGGATCTTTAATAAAAGCACTGGCTATTTCGCTTGCCTCAGAAGAAAAAACAACAGTCAGTGTAACGGAAATTGCCAAAGAAATCAATACTCTATTTCGATTTGAATATAAAAAACAAGGAATATATAAGGAGGTTGAATTCAAAACATTAACAACTGAGATTGGCAGAACGATCACATCCCGTAAAAAGTAGATATAAACTTCAAAAAGTAGATACAATAAAAATCCGCCATTTGAGCGGATTTTTACATTTTTCCAACGATTAGTTCCATCCGAATATTATCCCGACCTTGCAACCGTTATCGGAAAAATATAAACTCATAAAACAAAATGAAATGAAAAAAAGAAATTTGGAACCTGTTATGGAGAATGTAAAAAGGAGATGGACAAGACAAATCGTACAAGAGAAAGGTTATACACAAACCACTGCTATATGGATGGCAGAGCGTATTGAGGCACTGATAGACTGGATGCAACATGGGCATGCGGTGATTGCTTATCGTAGGGCTATTGATGGAGAGTTTCAGTTTGTAAAAGCAACACTGATTTATTACAGATACGACTTCAAACGGGAGTACGAAGCAAGCAAAGTACAGGAAGCTGTGATGTACTGGGATGTAGAGGAAGGAAAGTGGAAACGCTTCCGGGTGGAGAACTTTTTGGAATGGAAAAAGTGTATTTAATTGAAAATTGAAAGTTGAAAATTGAAAATTGCTGTTCAGCATGATAGCGCAGCCAATTTTCAATTTTCAACTTTCAATTTTCAACTTTCAACTTTCAACTTTCAATTAAACAAATATGGCAACAGAATTTAATGGAATCGTTTATTTTCCTACGAAAGCAGCTTTCTTTGAGGGAGCCGTATCCGAATCATTGGAGGCTAAATATGGTATCAAAGGACCTTATCTGATAATAAAAATACTTTGTAAGATATATAAAGAGGGGTATTACATACAATGGGATGAGGAACAATGTGAGATATTTGCCTATAAATTGGGAAGGGAATATACGAAAGAAGAAGTAGACAGTATAATCGGTATACTGATTGAAAAAGGATTTTTTGATAAGGAAAGCTATGAAAAGCATCGTATACTGACCTCGGTGGATATTCAGCGGGTATGGTTGGAGGCTACCAGCCGGAGAAAGAGGGATTTAGCAAAATTACCCTATCTCCTGGAAGAGGTGAAATGTAAGGAGGAAGAGATAAAATGTAAGCAGAAAGAGAGTACGAACTCAGAAAATGCGAACATTTTTCCCGTTCAGATGGAGTTGAGTCTGGAAAATGCAGACATTTTCAGACAAAGTAAAGTAAAAGAAAGTAAAGTAGAAGAAAAGAAGAAGAAGGAGGAGGAGAATTCTGCTTTGCCTCCGCCTCCGGAATATGCGCTCAACAAAAAGACGCACAACTATGAGGGTTTGTTACTGACGTTGGAACGGATTAAGGTGACGGATGTCGGAGATGTAAAGGCCATTCTGCGAATGTCGAATTATGGGGAGATAGGTAATCCGGTGTGGAAGGTGCTGGCGCAAACTTCGTGGGCAAAGATAGGGATGCCGGGGAAGTATCTCATAAAAGTACTCAGAAGTGGCTGATAATCAATGGTTATAAGGTTGTACACTCTTATGTGGCAAGAGTGTACAACCTTGCACCATAAGAATGTACATTCTTGTCATACAAAAATGTACGATCTTGTTATACAGGAGTGTACGATCTTACTTACACTACTTCCCACTCCGCAATATTGCGGGTTTCGGAACTGAAGTTTACAGCCAGTTTAATCAGTTTGCGGGGATCATGTGCAAAGGGTTCGGCATAGCCTTTTTCCTCTATCTGCCGAATGGCTTCTTCGACGGTGCCATCCAGCTTAAACTCCATGATGTAAATATAGCCGGAGGTTTTCAAAATCAGATCTACCCGTCCGCGGTTGGTATGAAATTCGGCGTCGACATAGAAGCCCATCAGGCTACTAACAATGAAGAGTACGTTTTGATAATGTTTCTCCAGGTCGGTCACCAGTTCATAGGGAATGTTGCAGAAGAAGGTTTGCAGGCGGGAGAGGAAGGAATCGTAATCACCCTGCTCTACTTCATTCACAAACTTTTGAATATTAAAAGTGGTATCTGTTTCTGACACACTGGCATAATGAGGCAGTAAGTATTTAAAAAAACCCTCTTTTACTTCCTGATTGGGAAAGCCCAAAGAATACATCTTAAAACGTTTGTCGTATCCCTTAATAGTGAGGTATCCGCTCTGGTAAATCACAGGAATCGGATTTTTGGATAGGGAATCAATGCTGTCTAAGACATCCGAAGTGGTCTCTTCCTTGTCCAGGTACCAGAGGTCGTAATGATATCTTTGCAGCAGATATACCAGGTAACTGGGAGTACCCGTAGCAAACCAGTAGCTATCGGGGCGCATCGAGAAAAAGGTATTGAGCAAGCTGAAAGGGTTGTATATCCCCACAGAGTTCTCGGTGAAATGATAACCGTCGTAATTGGTTTTCAGCAATTCGCAGGTCTCTTCATAGGATAGTTTCTCTTTTTCGGCCAATGTATGAATGTCCGGTTCAAAATACTGATGTATTTCCTGTTCGGTCATTCCGCAGATTTCCACATAGTTGGGATTCATCGAAAGATCGGTCAGATTGTTCAAATCACTGAAGACACTCACTTTGCCGAATTTGGTTACTCCGGTGAGAAAGGCCAGTTTGATATAGCCATCCATACTTTTCAGTACACCATAGAAAGGTTTCAGTTGATTGCGGTACACCCGTTGCAACTCGTCATTTTCTATGGCCTGAAGCATGGGTTTGTCGTATTCATCCACGAGAATAACAACCCGTTGCCCCGTTTTTTCATGAGCCAGCCGAATGACATGAAAGAATCTTTCTTCCGGTGCCCGGTCACCGTAAGGGCTACCATACTGTTGTTCCCAAATCTCCAGGTGTTTATTCAGTTCTTCGAGAAGCGAATTCTCATCCTCGTAGTTACGGGCGTTCAAATCCAGGTGCAACACCGGATAAACGGTCCAGTCTTTTTCCAACTGCTCAATGGCAAGTCCTTTGAAAAGGTCTTTTTTTCCCTCAAAATAAGCCTGAAGCGTGGAGATGAGTAAGCTTTTGCCAAACCGGCGCGGGCGGCTCAGAAAATAATATGAACCGGTTTTTGCCAGTTGATAGACAAAACGAGTCTTATCTACGTATATATAACCGTCTCTACGTATCTTCTCAAAATTCTGTATACCTATCGGATAAATTCTTTCCATAAAATGATCGGATTAAACACTTTGTACAAAGGTAAGAAAGATTGTTTTAATAGCAAGCCTATTGATCTATTTAGTTTTTCGGTTTTTATCCTTACCTTTGCAAAAAAAATGAAGGTATCTGCTTAAAACCCTCATGATGAAAAAAATAAAAACAATAGTAATATTGTTCCTTTTGTGCATAACAGCCTATGCGAAAGGAACACCTGTTAACAACACGGATGCTATTCGCCTTAGTCTGCTGACATGTGCTCCCGGAGATGAGATTTATTCTTATTTCGGACATACTGCCATCCGGTATGAAGAACCGTCTAAAGGTATCGATTGGGTATTTAACTACGGAATATTTAACTTCGGTGCACCCAACTTTATTTTTCGCTTTGCGCTGGGACAGACTGATTACATTCTCGGAGGAATGAGCTATGACCGGTTCGCCGCCGAATACATCCTCGATGGACGTAGCGTATGGCAACAAACACTCAACCTGACTCCGGAAGAAAAACAAAAACTCCTTACGCTACTGATAGAAAACAGCCGACCGGAAAACCGGGTGTACCGGTATAACTTTTTCTACGATAACTGTGCTACCCGCCCACGGGATAAAATAGAAGAAAGTATACAGGGAAAAGTGATTTACAACTATCCGGAGAAAGACGGCACGAAATCATTCCGCGACATTGTACACCAATATACCAACGGGCATCCATGGGCACAATTCGGTATTGACTTTTGCATCGGAAGCGAAGCAGACCGCCCCATAACAAGCCGACAGATGGTATTTGCTCCGTTTTATCTGAAAAATGCACTTGCAACAGCAAAAATCACGAATAATGGGAACGAAAGGCCACTGGTGGCAGATACAGAACTAATTATCAATTGTGAAGACGAAAATTCATCACCTGCCCCAATAAGTATCGCGGATATATTTACCCCAATGAGATCGGCGCTGCTTTTGTTTATTATTGTAGCAGGTACCAGTATCTATGGTATCCGAAAGAAAAGAGGACTTTGGGGAATTGATCTCATATTGTTTGGCATAGCAGGCATTGCCGGTTGTATTATTGCATTCCTCGCTCTGTTTTCAGAACATCCTGCTGTCAGTTCCAATTACCTGCTTTTTGTATTCCATCCGGGAGAGCTTATCTTTCTGCCAATCATTGTAAATGCTGCCAGAAAAGGACGAAAATGTTGGTACCACATGCTAAACTGTATTGTTTTAACACTTTTTATACTGCTTTTTCCGGTAATACCGCAAAGAATTGATTTAGCTGTCGTACCTTTGGCACTCAGTTTGTTGATACGTTCAGCAAGCAATCTTATTTTGACTTATAAAAAAACGAAATGAAAGGATTACTGACTTCCATACTTACTGTACTTACCATTACCGGGCTACAGGCTCAACCGCTACCTGCTACTCCAAAACTGGTGGTAGGCCTGACCATTGATCAGCTACGTACAGACTATTTGGAAGCTTTCTCCTCCCTATATGGCGAAAAAGGATTCAAAAGACTCTGGAAAGAAGGCAAAGTATTTCGTAATGCGGAATATAACTTCAGCAAAGTAGACCGCGCCTCGGCTATAGCTGCCATTTATACCGGAACAACGCCTTCTATGAACGGAATTACCGCCAATCAATGGTTGGATATTTCGACACTACGCCCTATTAACTGTGTGGACGATCCGGCATTTATGGGAAACTACACAGACGAGAGCAGTTCTCCCGCCCTATTGCTCACTTCCACTATCGCCGATGAACTTAAAATAGCTACACGCAACAAAGGGCTGGTATACGCTATTGCCCCTTTCCGTGATGCTGCCATATTTGCAGCAGGACATACCGGAAACGGTGCTTTCTGGCTGAATACCAATACCGGAAAATGGTGTAGTACCACTTATTATACAGAATTTCCCTGGTGGGTTAGCCAATATAATGATCGTCAGGCTGTTGATTTCCGTATCGGAGATATGACATGGACACCGGTTCATCCCATGGAGAAATATATTTACCTGCCGGAATGGAGAGATACTCCTTTCAAATATAAATTTGATGATGACCGGAGAAATAAGTTCCGCAGACTGATAGCCAGTCCGTTCGTTAATGACGAGGTAAATTTACTGACCGAAGAGTTACTGGATAAGAGTAACATAGGAAAAGATGAAGTACCGGACATGCTTTCGCTGATGTATTACGCCGGCAATTATGCCCATAAAACCTCACAGGAGTGTGCTATGGAATTGCAGGATACATACGTAAGACTGGACCGCAGTATTGCTCACCTGCTAGATGTGATCGACAAAAAAATAGGACTTCAAAATGTACTTTTCTGCATTACTTCTACCGGATACGTAGACACAGAATCGGCCGATCACGGACTTTACCGCATTCCCGGAGGAGAATTCCACCTGAATCGTTGCGCAGCTCTGCTGAATATGTTTTTGATGGCTACTTACGGTGAAGGACAATATGTAGAAGCTTATTATGACCAGCAAATATATCTCAACCACAAGCTGATAGAGAAAAAGCAACTCGATCTTTCTGAAATACAGAATAAAGCAGCCGACTTCCTGATGCAATTTAGTGGCGTAAACGAAGCATATTCGGCACAACGCCTGCTGTTAGGCTCATGGACACCGGAAATAGACCTGATACGCAACGGATTTCACCGCAAACGTTCGGGAGACTTGCTCATTGAAGTGCTGCCGGGATGGACAATTGTCAATGAATCCAATCCGACGGAAAACAGAATAATTCGTAGCGCGCATATCCCGGCACCACTTGTGTTTTTTGGAAACTCGGTAAAACCGGAGATAATAAACACACCTGTAAGTGTGGGCCATATCGCCCCAACACTGGCTCATACCATGAGGATACGGGCTCCCAATGCCTGCTCTTCAACACCACTTACCATACGGTAAAAACACACTTTTTTCAACTTAAGTAAATAATAATAAATATAATACACAAATGGGATTTAATGAATTTTTGAGCTCGATTTTCGGAAACAAATCCACACGAGACATGAAAGAAATTCAACCTTGGGTAGACAAAATCAAAGCCGCTTACCCTGAGGTTGAAAAATTGGATAATGATGGACTTCGTGCCAAAACACAAGAACTGAAACAATACATCTACAACTCTGCTACCCAGGAACGTGCCAAAGTGGAAGAACTGAAAGCAAGTATTGAATCAATAGAACTGGAAGATCGCGAAGAGGTATTTGCTCAGATTGATAAACTCGAAAAAGAAATACTCGAAATATACGAAAAAGCACTGGAAGAAGTACTCCCGGTAGCTTTCTCTATCGTAAAAGACACAGCCAGACGTTTCACCGAAAACGAAGAAATTGTGGTAACTGCCACAGATTTTGACCGTACACTGGCTGCAACCAAAGATTTCGTACGCATCGAAGGTGACAAAGCGATCTATCAGAATCACTGGAATGCCGGTGGGAATGATACGATATGGAATATGATCCATTATGATGTACAGCTTTTTGGTGGTGTAGTACTTCATAAAGGAAAAATTGCCGAAATGGCAACAGGTGAAGGTAAAACCCTGGTGGCTACCCTGCCTGTATTCCTCAATGCACTGACAGGCAACGGTGTACATGTAGTAACAGTGAATGACTATCTGGCAAAACGTGACTCCGAATGGATGGGACCGCTTTATATGTTCCATGGATTAAGCGTTGATTGTATCGATCGTCATCAACCAAACTCAGATGCACGCCGTCAGGCTTATCTGGCTGATATCACTTTCGGTACAAATAATGAATTTGGTTTCGACTACCTGCGTGACAATATGGCTATCAGTCCCAAAGACCTTGTACAACGCCAACACAACTATGCTATTGTCGATGAGGTAGACTCGGTATTGATTGATGATGCGCGTACTCCGTTGATTATCTCTGGTCCTGTTCCTAAAGGCGAAGACCAACTTTTCGAATCTCTTTGCCCACTGGTAGAACGTCTTGTAGAAGCCCAGAAAGTACTGGCAACCAAATACCTGACAGATGCAAAGAAATTAATCGCATCAGACGATAAGAAAGAGGTAGAAGAAGGGTTCCTCGCTCTCTTCCGTAGTCATAAGGCATTGCCTAAAAACAAAGCATTGATCAAGTTCCTGAGTGAACAGGGTATCAAAGCCGGTATGCTGAAAACAGAAGAGATCTATATGGAACAGAACAATAAACGTATGCATGAGGCTACTGACCCACTGTATTTCGTTATTGATGAAAAGATGAACAGCGTAGACCTGACGGACAAAGGTGTTGACCTGATCACGGGTAATTCTGACGATCCGACTCTGTTTGTATTGCCGGATATCGCAGCACAGCTCTCTGAACTGGAAAATGAGAAGGATCTGAGCGACGAGCAAAAATTGGAAAAGAAAGATGCCCTGATGACTAACTACGCCATCAAATCGGAACGTGTACACACCATCAATCAGCTGCTGAAAGCATATACCATGTTTGAGAAAGACGACGAATACGTTGTAATTGACGGACAGGTGAAAATTGTTGACGAACAGACGGGCCGTATCATGGAAGGCCGCCGTTATTCAGACGGACTCCACCAGGCAATCGAAGCTAAAGAGCGTGTTAAGGTAGAAGCTGCCACACAAACTTTTGCTACTATCACATTGCAGAACTACTTCCGTATGTATCACAAGCTATCGGGTATGACCGGTACTGCCGAAACAGAAGCAGGTGAACTTTGGGACATCTACAAACTCGATGTAGTAGTAATCCCCACCAACCGTCCTATTGCCCGTAAAGATATGAACGACCGCGTTTATAAAACAAAACGTGAAAAGTATAAAGCCGTTATTGAGGAAATAGAACAACTGGTCAATGCCGGCCGCCCGGTACTGGTAGGTACTACTTCGGTAGAAATCTCCGAAATGCTGAGCAAGATGTTGACTATGCGTAAAATCGAACATAACGTATTGAATGCGAAGTTACACCAGCGGGAAGCTGACATTGTGGCAAAAGCCGGTTTGCAAGGTACAGTGACTATTGCTACCAATATGGCAGGTCGTGGTACCGACATCAAACTGAGTCCGGAAGTTAAGGCTGCCGGCGGTTTGGCTATCATTGGTACGGAACGCCACGAATCCCGTCGTGTAGACCGCCAGTTGCGTGGTCGTGCCGGACGTCAGGGTGACCCGGGTTCTTCTGTATTCTTCGTTTCACTGGAAGACGATTTGATGCGTCTCTTCTCTTCCGACCGTATCGCCGGTGTTATGGATAGATTAGGATTCCAGGAAGGAGAAATGATCGAACATAAGATGATTTCAAATTCCATTGAACGTGCACAGAAGAAAGTGGAAGAAAACAACTTCGGTATCCGTAAACGTTTGCTGGAATATGATGACGTAATGAACAAGCAACGTACGGTTGTCTATACGAAACGTCGCCATGCACTGATGGGCGAACGCATCGGTATGGACATTGTAAACATGATCTGGGACCGTTGTGCAGCTGCCATTGAAAACAATGCGGAATATGAAAACTGTAAGTTCGACCTTCTTCAGACATTAGCTATGGATGCTCCTTTCACAGAAGAGGAATTCCGCAGTGAGAAGAAAGAAAAGCTGGCTGAAAGAACTTTTGATGAAGCAATGGCTAACTTCAAGCGTAAAAGTGAACGTCTGGCACAAATAGCAAATCCTGTAATCAAACAGGTATATGAGAATCAGGGACATATGTACGAAAACATTCTGATCCCTATCACGGACGGAAAACGTATGTACAACATCTCCTGTAATCTGAAAGCTGCTTACGAAAGCGAGTCTAAAGAGGTAGTGAAATCATTCGAGAAATCAATCCTGCTTCATGTAATTGACGAAGCATGGAAAGAAAATCTTCGTGAACTGGATGAATTGAAACATTCAGTACAAAATGCAAGCTACGAACAGAAAGATCCGTTATTGATCTATAAACTGGAATCAGTGAACTTGTTTGATACTATGGTAAACAAGATCAATAACCAGACTGTATCTATCCTGATGCGCGGACAAATCCCGGTACAGGAAGCTCCCGAACAGGCACAACGTGTAGAAGTGCGTGAAGCAGCTCCCGAACGTCGCCAGGATTTGAGTAAATATCGCGAACAGAAACAAGACCTGAACGATCCGAATCAACAGGCTGCTGCACAGCAGGATACCCGCGAAGCTGTAAAACGCGAACCCGTACGTGCAGAAAAGACAGTAGGACGTAACGATCCGTGTCCTTGTGGTAGTGGTAAGAAATACAAAAACTGTCACGGAAGGGCGTAAGAATCAGTAGTTAGAATTCAGTAGTTAGTAGTTAGAATCTATGCAGTATGGAAGCGTTGCCATGCCGAAGGCATTCCAACTACTAATTACCGGCTTCTGACTTCTTCCCCATTTACTACTAAAAAAGTTCAAAACAATATTTAATTGTTTTGAACTTTTTTTTATTCATACAAAATCGTACTTTTGCTGAAAAAGAAAGCAAAACTATGGCAAAATACTCATTCACGCTATTGTTACTCTTCTGTCTGGCATTCAGTTCTTGCCAAACAATAGAGCAAATCCCTATCGAATATATGATGCCTGCGGAAATAAACTTTCCTCCCGAACTGCGTCGGGTCGCGATTGTCAATAATACCAGTAGCGTGCCTGACAATAAATGGATAGAATCGGACAGATCACGGAAAGACGATGAGATAGCCCGTGCCGTTGCTTACAACAATGGAGATGCCAAAATAGCGGCCGAATCATTGGCTGAAGGTATAGCAAACCAAAACTATTTTGATGAAGTAATCATTTGTGACTCTGCTCTGCGTGCTAATGATAAATTTGCACGTGAAGAAACACTTACTCGGGAAGAAGTAAAGGACCTGACAGAAAGTCTGGATGTTGACTTTTTGATCTCACTGGAAAACCTTCAGCTAAAAGCGACCAAAACGATTCGTTATATTCCTGATTGGAGTTGTTATTATGGTAGTGTAGATGTGAAAGTGTATCCTACGATTAGAATCTATATTCCCCAACGTAAAAATCCGATGTTGACCGTCGCTCCCAATGACAGTATTTTCTGGGAAGAGTTTGGCAACACAAGTTCGTACGTACAGACTCACCTTATCCAGGATTCTCAGATACAACAAGAAGCCTCGGAGTTTGCCGGTACGATTCCAGTAAAGCACCTCCTTCCCTACTGGACATCAGCCACCCGCAATCTCTACAACAATGGTTCCGTAAACATGCGTGACGCTGCCATATACGTCCGTGAGAACTCATGGGACAAGGCCTTCAAACTTTGGGAACAAACTTTCAATACAGCGAAAAGTGATAAAAAGAAAATGCAGTCTGCATACAATATTGCTGTTTACTACGAAATAAAAGATGAACTGGAACAGGCCGAAACATGGGCACTAAAAGCTCAAGAATTAGCTTATAAAATAGATAAAATAGACCAAAGAAACAAAGACAATGTAGACATATCCGAAATACCGAATTACGTAATGACCAGCCTTTATGTGGTAGAGTTACAGAAACGGACAGCCGGATTGTCATCATTAAATATGCAAATGAACCGATTTAATGATGATTTTTAATCAAAATATAGTCGGATTTGCATTTTTTTTATACCTTTGATCTAAATAAAAGGAGGAAAACCAATGAAACTGAGTCAACAATCACAATCTGTAATCGAATCGGCTATACGAAAAGCAGTCGCAAAGTTTACTTGCGGCTGCGAACAAACAATCGTTACAGATATTCACATACAGCCGAATCAGAATTCCGGCGAACTATCCATCTTCGATGACGAAGATGACGAATTGGTCAATGTGACCATTGACGAATGGTCTGCATATGAAAGTGATGATTTTTATGAGAATGCCGAACGTGTCCTCCGCCCTATTCTTTGCCGAATGAAGGACAATGGAGATTTTGATAAGCTAACAATCCTCAAACCTTACTCTTTTGTTTTAGTAGACGAAGACAGAGAAACAGTAGCCGAATTACTTCTGATAGATGATGATACACTGCTTGTAAATGACGAACTATTAAAAGGTCTGGATGAAGAATTGGATACTTTTCTGAAAGAATTACTTGAAAAATAATAAAAGCTTCCTTTACCGACAGGAAAAAAAGAATTATTCTTGTCGATAAGGAAGAGTAAACCAAAATACAGAGCCTTTATCTGATATTGAGTTGACTCCTATTTCTCCACCCATTTTTTCAATTATCATTTTACAGATGGATAATCCTAATCCTGTACCCTGAATGAACGAGTTGTATTTCACAAATCGCTCAAATACATGTTGACACTGTTCATCAGACATACCACACCCGGTATCAGAGACATAGAAATAAATTGTATGCTTATCTTTCAAACGATATCCCATTGTGATGGTCCCGTTTTCCGTGAATTTAATAGCATTGGTCAGGAAATTGGTTATCACTTGTATCAATCTGTTCCGGTCAGTATATAATATACATTGTGATAAGCGTTCTTCAAAAATGAGATCCACCTTCTCATTTTTAATTCTCAACCGGATACTTTGTTCTATTTCATCCAGTATCGAATTGACATCCACATACGTTTCATGAAAATCATATGTCCCGGCCTCTATTTTCGCCATATCCAGAATATCACTGATCAACTGAAGAAGTAAATTTGTATTATTCTCAATAATACCAGCGTACTCCTCCATTTCTTCTTTCCCCTCAACATGAGACAACATATTAGAGAAACCCACAATGGCATTCAGAGGAGTACGAATCTCGTGACTCATATTGGCAAGGAAAGCTGATTTTAACTGATTGGCTACTTCCGCCTGCTCCTTTGCTTCTTTCAGCCGGCCATATGCCTTTTTGAGAATTGAAATATAATAAATAACAGCAATCACTATTTTGATAAAAAAAGAAAGGCATCCCCATATTTTGGAATGCCTTTCTACTTCTATAAAATCGGTTTATGATTTCTTTAAAGAAGCGATACTTTCTTTCAATGAATTAATAATACTTTCGGCATCTGCCTGTTTCTTTCGTTCAATCTCAATGACTGCCGGTGGAGCATTATTTACAAACTTCTCGTTACTAAGTTTCTTCAACACACCTTGCAGGAATCCTTCTTTATGTTTCAGTTCAGCTTCCATACGAGCGATCTCCGCTTCTACATCAATCATATTGCCAAGCGGAACAGCAAACTCAATAGTACCTACCATGAAAGAGGATGCTCCTTCTGCTTTGGCTTCCACCACTGCAATACCGGACAGATTACAAATCTTAATAATCACAGCATTAAATGCAGTAACCGGATTTTCACCTATCACCTGCAACTCAAGCGCTTCTTTCTGTGCAATATTCTTCTGCAAACGAATCGTACGGATATTACTGATCACTTCCTTCACCACTTCAAACTGCTGAATAAACGCTTCATCAACGGTTCCATTCAACAATAAAGAATTCACCATCAGACTCTCTCCCTCCTTACGTTCGGCCATCTGTTGCCACAACTCTTCGGTAATGAAAGGCATAAACGGATGAAGCAAATGAAGCAAATTATTCAGGAATCCAATAGTAGCATCAAAAGTAACACGGTCAATAGCTTGTCCGTAAGCCGGCTTAATCATTTCCAGATACCAGGAAGAGAACTCATCCCAGAACAGCTTATAAACAGCCATAAGTGCTTCACTCAAACGATATTTGCTAAACAGATCGGCAACCTCAGCTGCTACTTCATTCTGTTTGGACTCAAACCAGCGGACAGCCAACTTGGACGCTTCGGGAACTTCAGCATTATCAGCAACCTTCCATCCTTTGATCAACCGGAAAGCATTCCATATCTTGTTACAGAAATTACGTCCTTGCTCGCACAATGCATCATCAAAGAGAATGTCGTTCCCGGCAGGAGCCGCAAGCATCATACCCATACGTACCCCATCGGCGCCGTATTTTTCAATTAGTTCCAATGGATCGGGTGAATTACCCAATGATTTAGACATTTTGCGTCCCA
>OGZT01000381.1_pt1 | contig 35819 bp, 33 predicted proteins | sample 1576891 | NCBI WGS metagenome assembly OGZT01 (sample SAMEA3541521, study PRJEB24748) | human gut metagenome | biome: human gut; feature: human-associated habitat; material: faeces | place: China | collected 2012 | reverse complement strand
GCAGCCAATGACTATATCATCGTTGCCCCGAATCGTCGCGGACTTCCCGGCTTTGCTCTGGAGCGAGCAAGAAGGCGCATCCAGGATAAGGGGTTTGACGGGGCGCTGGAGGAGTTCCGGTCATCCGTAATGGACGGCAGAGTTTCTAAGGACTTATCTACTCTTGGACAGACTCTTTTGAACACAGCAGCCAACAACCGGGACGGGCGAGCGGTTGCGGACATTCTCTCTCTCTATCAGTCCATGACCACCAGCGCAGCCCAAGCAACGCAAGCGGCCAGCATTTTTAGACGCCTGTCACCAGAAGCGCAGCTATATGGAATCCAACGGACCGCCCAGAACCTTGCCAACAAGATTTCCAGAAACAATCAGGATTACGGTGGGATTGAAGTAGACCCAGAACTTCTCACGAAATTCCTGGAGCAGACCGACCAGGCTGGACGCGATGCGGTGATGGGGGAAATCTATCAGAACGTGGCGGACCAAGTGCCGTCCACCTTTGTGGATAAGTGGAACGCCTGGAGATACCTCTCCATGCTGGGTAATCCGCGTACACCACCTTACGCTCCGGCATTACAACAACAGGAAAGTACAGACAACCAATTTTTTTCGGCATTACTTCCATAATGCGAACGATATATTCTTTATCTCCTTCGGAAAGGCTTTCTGTGCCGCCGAAATGCACATGAAACATTCCCATAAACTGTATCCCAGTTTCAGCCCATTGGTTGATTTTCTGATTCAGGAAGCGTGTATCAGGTGTATAACTGCAAGGATGTTTACCCAATATTCCTTTATCCAAGCAGATATTTGTAACCACGTCATTTCTTCCGCCTAATATTCCCCCGCTCTCTGGTGGAATATTTGAAACTCCCTGTCGAATTGAATCTATCACCGCTTCAGAGCATATGTTCATCTCGCCCATCCTTTCCGTCAGTAGTTCAAGCCATTCCGCCCAAGTCTCTGTCTTGGCTCTTATTTTAACGGATTATCCGTTAAAAATCAAGATATTCGGGCCATCCTTTGTAGACTTTCTACAAAGAGGTGAATCCTATGCTATACACGGAACGCATCAAGGCACTGCGCAGCGACCACGACCTCAACCAGACGCAGGTCGCGCGGGCTATCCATGTTGCCCAGACCACCTATTCCGACTACGAAAAGGGCAAAGTGCGCATCCCGGTCGAGTGCCTCATCCAGCTGGCGAAATTCTACGACGTCGATATGAACTATATCACCGGCGTCAGCGACACCCTCCGGCCATTCCCCAAGCCGCCTGTCTCCCTATAACGCACCAAAAGGGGCCTCCTTTGCAGGAGGCCCCTTTTGCATATCACGGGCTGGTCAGAATGGGGGACGCAGCCCGGTTTCTGGTATTTTCAGGGAAATGCGCTCAGATCCTTTGAAGCAGTCTTTACAGGATGGGGCTCTGGATGTTGTCGTTGTTCTTGATGCCGTGCTTCTCGGCGTAGCCGGTCAGCATCAGGGTCAGAGCGCCGTCGCCGGTGACGTTGCAGGCGGTGCCGAAGCTGTCCTGCAGGGCGAAGATGGCGAGCATCAGAGCGGTGCCGGCATCATCGAACATCAGAACGCCGGTGATGAGGCCCAGAGAAGCCATGACGGTGCCGCCGGGGACGCCGGGAGCGCCGATGGCGAAGATGCCGAGCAGGGCGCAGAAGAGGAGCATGGTGCCGATGCTGGGCAGGTGGCCGTAGAGGATCTTGGAGATGGTCATGCAGAAGAAGACCTCAGTCAGGACAGAGCCGCAGAGGTGGATGTTGGCGAACAGGGGGATGCCGAAGCTGACCATATCCTTGCGCAGTACCTTGCTCTTGCGGGCGCAGTCCAGAGCGACAGCCAGGGTGGCGGCGCTGGACATGGTGCCGACAGCGGTCAGGTAAGCGGGGCCGTAGTGGCGGAGGACTTCCCAGGGGTTCTTGCCGGAGTATGCACCGGCCAGCAGATACAGGACAGCCAGCCAGATATAGTGGCCTGCCATGACGATGAGGATGATCTGGATGAAGGCGGGCAGCTGGTGGGTGATCATGCCCTCATAGCTCAGGTTGCAGAAGGTAGCGGCGATATAGAAGGGCAGCATGGGGATGATGATCTTGCCGACGATGTCCAGCACGATGTTCTGGAACTCGCCGAGGAAGTCGCAGGTGAGCTTGCTGTTGGTCCAGGTAGCGGCCAGACCAACGAGAACGCTGAGCACGAGGGCGCTCATGACACTCATGATCTGGGGGATGTTCAGCTCGAACACGACGTCGGGCAGGGTCCGCAGACCGGCCACCTCAGTGTCGATGGACAGGTGCGGGATGAGGGCGTAGCCTGCGCCGGCGCTCATGAGGGCTGCGCAGACAGAGGAAACGTAAGCGATCACGATCGCCACGCCCAGCAGGCGGGAAGCGTTCTTGCCCAGCTTGGTGATGGACGGGGCGATGAAGCCGATGATGATGAGCGGCACACAGAAGGTGATGAGCTGGCCCATGATATACTGTAAGGTGACGACCACCTTCATGACGCTCTCCGGGAAGACCTGGCCCAGAATGACGCCGATGATGATACCGAGAAGCAGCCGGAACGGCAGATTATTGAATAGCTTTTTCATAATATTTTACCCCTAATTCTCCTGCGCTTCGGGCGCAGGGTGTTTTTTGCAGGATGCGGATGCAGGCTTGCCAGGGTGCTGCGAGGACGCTTATTCGGCGTCCGGAGTATGTTCTTTGTTGAGCATCAGGTCGAGGATGACGCTGTCGCTGGTGCCGTGGGTGCTGAGGATAGCGAAGTTGTCCAGCGTGCGCTCCACGTTCTCTTCCACGATGCCGTCGGTGCTCTGGACGCGGACGCCGCGGGCACCCATGGCTGCTGCCTGACAGGCGGCATTGACGCAGGTGGAAATTTTCAGGGCGCAGTCGGCCTTTGCGCCGTCGCACACCATGCCGGTGACATTGCCCACCATGTTCTGGATCGCGCAGCATATCTCATGGTAGCCGCCGCCCAGCAGGTATGTAATACCGCAGGCCGCGCCGGTGCCGGCGACGGTGGCGCCGCACAGGTTGCTCAGACGGCCAAACTTCGACTTGATGCGGATGGCGATGAGGTTCGACAGGGTGACGGCACGCAGCATGGTGGGCTCGTCGATGTCCAGCCAGCGGGCAGCAGCCACAACGGGCATCGTCGCAGTGATGCCCTGATTGCCGCTGCCGGAGTTTGCCACCACCGACACCGGAGCGCCTGCCATACGGGCGTCTGCGCCCGCAGCGGCGGCGATCATGGAGTTGGTGGTCAGATCGCGGGTCATGAGGCCCTTGCGGCAGTTGAGGTCGAGGTTGCGTCCGATGGCGAGGCCGTACTCCTTGGAAAGACCCTCATCGCTGATGACGGAGTTTACCTTCACGGCACTGCGGATGATGTCGATGGGGTCGTTCATCGGGTCGAGCTCTTTGGTGCAGTAGTCCCAGATGGAGCGGACGGTCAGGAAGGACGCGATCTGCTCCGGGGTGACCACATCGCTGTCGCCTGCGGCGGCAGTGTCCGTGTCCCGCTTGTCGAGGGTGGCCACACCGTCCTGCTCCACCAGCACGACGTTGGTGTGTAGGTCGCGGACGATGGCGCGGCCCGTATGGCCGCCGCCCTTGGCAATGACCTCGATGTAAAGCTTCTGCGGCACCTGCGCCACATTCACCCTGACCTTGCCGGCCTTGACCAGCGCGGCGGCAGCTTCCACCGTCTCGCGGGGGACGTGGTTCATGACTTCCAGCAGATAGACCGGGTCGCCGCCCAGCGCACCGATGGCGGCGGCATAGTCCATGCCCTCGTAATCGGTGCCGGGGATGCCCGCCGACATGGCGTTCTTGATGATGTTGATGCTGGCGTTGACCGTGATCTCTTCGGCCTTGTCCACACCGGCCTTCCGCAGGGCCTGGCCCGCCTCGGCGGCAGTCAGCGCCACAGCGCCCGGCTCGGTGCAGCCGGTAGCCAGCTCCATCTCACTGTTCAGGATGCGGATGAACATGTTCTGTTCCATAGTATTGCACCGTCTCTTTCTCTTATAGGATGCTCTGTTACTTCACGGCGATGCATTCGATCTCCAGCGGTGCGCCTTTCGGCAGTTTCGCCACCTGCACGGCGCTCCGCGCGGGGAAGGGCTGGGCGAAGTATTCGCCGTAGACTTTGTTCATCTCGGCAAAGTCGTTCATGTCGGCCAGAAAGACCGTGGTCTTGACCACATCGGCCAGGGTCATGCCCTGCTCGGCAAGGATGGCCTGAATGTTCTTGAGGGACTGTGCGGTCTGGGCCGCGATGCCCTCGGGGATGGCCCCGGTAGCGGGGTCGATGGGGAGCTGGCCGGAGACGTAGACCGTCTGGCCTGCTGCGATGCCCTGCGAATACGGCCCGATGGCGGCGGGCGCCTGTGCAGTGGCGAGTGCCTGTTTCATAATTCTCTCTCCTTTTTCCGAATTGCAGGGGCATCGCTTGCCTTGATGCCCCTTGTCCTGACCCTATCCTAACGCGGTGGGCGGCAAAAGTCAACAATTTTCTCTCTTGATGAGAAATTATTATCACTTGTGACAAATTCCGCGGATATTTTGAAGCACTTTCACGAAAATACATTAAGTTTTCAGTTTCTCATTGTCAATAACACGCGAACGTGATATGATATAGGCAGCAAGATGAGAATAAATTCTCATCCTTTCCCTCATGAAACAACGTGGAAAGTGGTGACATACATGGATGCACGGCTGGAACCCTATCGGACACTCGTTTCGTTTCTGGGCGAGGCACTGGGGCCGGACTATGAAGTGGTGCTGCACGACCTGACCAGCGAGGAAGGCACCATCGCAGCCATCGTGAACAACAACATCAGCGGCCGCACCGAGGGCGCACCGCTGTCCAATATGGCCCTGCGGTTCATCCACGGCAAAGTCTACGAAAAGCAGCCCTATGTGGCAGGCTATCAGGGCGCGTCGCAGGCCAAGGGGCGGCTGCGCTCCTCCACCATGTTCATCAAGGACGGCAGCGAGCTCATCGGGATGCTCTGCATCAACTTTGACGCCGCCAAGTACAGCCGGATGGCGCAGGAGCTTCTGGCCCTCTGCGGGGCTCATCAGGAGCCCGGCCCCACGCTGGGCGTCGAAAACTTCGTCAGCAGCCTGCCCGACGCGGTGCAGGCCGCCATCACCGATGTGACCGGCACCGCCGGCCTGCCCCCGGATCGGCTGACGATGGACGAGAAGATCCGCATCGTGGACGACCTGCAGCAGGCGGGCATCTTCTACATGAAAGGCGCGGTCAGCGAGGTGGCGGCACAGCTGGGCTCCTCGGAGGCGACCATCTACCGCTATCTGAGCAAACTGAAGGATTGATACTTGCACTCATACGCTCCTTCGCGTATAATGGTAGATGTATTATTATGTCTACCATAACGTGAAGGAGCGTATTTTATATGAAATTAGGTATCGTCGGCCTGCCCAACGTCGGCAAGTCCACTCTGTTCAACGCCATCACCTCCACCAAGAACGCGGAGGCTGCAAACTATCCCTTCTGCACCATCGAGCCCAACAGCGGCATCGTGGCCGTGCCGGACAAGCGGCTGGATAAGCTGGCTGAGATCTGGCAGACCAACAAGAAGACCCCCGCCATCGTGGAGTTCGTGGACATCGCCGGCCTCGTCAAGGGTGCAAGCCAGGGTGCCGGCCTCGGCAACAAGTTCCTCGGCCACATCCGCGAGTGCGACGCCATCGTCCATGTCGTGCGCTGCTTCGACGACGACAACATCATCCACGTCGTGGAGGACGTGACCAAGGCCGAGGCCGTGGACCCCATCGCCGACATCGACGCCATCGACTACGAGCTCATCCTCTCCGACCTCGAAGTCGTCCAGAACCGCGCAGGCCGCATGGCCAAGGCCGCAAAGAGCGGCAACAACAAGGGTGCTGCCGCCGAGGCCGCATGGCTGCAGCAGCTGGCCGCCCATCTGGAATCCGGCAAGCCCGCCCGCAGCTTCGACTTTGACGAGAACGACGCCGAGCAGCAGACCGTGCTCCACGAGATGGGCCTGCTGAGCGCAAAGCCCGTCCTCTACGCCTGCAATGTGGGCGAGGACGACCTGATGGAGGGCATCGAGAACAACAAGTACGTCCCGCTGGTGGCCGCACGCGCCAAGGAAGAGGGCGCACGCTACATCCCCATCTGCGCCAAGACCGAGGAGGACATCGCCGACTACAGCCCCGAGGAAAAGAAAGCCTTCCTCGCCGAGATGGGCATCGAGGCAAGCGGCCTCGACAACCTCATCACCGCCAGCTACGACCTGCTGGGCCTCATCTCCTTCCTGACCGACGGCAAGAAGGAGTGCCGCGCCTGGACCATCCGCAAGGGTACCAAGGCTCCGCAGGCTGCCGGCAAGATCCACAGCGACTTTGAGCGCGGCTTCATCCGCGCCAGCGTCATCGCCTACAGCGACCTCGAGGCCCACGATTTCGATTACGCTGCCGTCAAGGCCAAGGGCCTGCAGCGCACCGAGGGCAAGGAGTATGTCGTGAAGGACGGCGATGTCATCGAGTTCCTGTTCAATGTGTAAAACAGAGGAACAACCTCTCAGTCTCGCTACCGCTCGACAGCTCCCCTAGAAAGGGGAGCCAAAGCAGAAAAGGATTAAAATTATGATTATCGGTATCATGGGCGCAATGCCCGACGAAGTGGATCAGCTCTGCGCCAGGCTGGAAAATGTCACGGTCGAGCCCTACGGCGGCGTGGAGTATCATAAGGGTACGCTGGCCGGCAAGCAGGTGGTCGTCTGCTGTGCAGGCATGGGCAAGGCCAACGCCGCTGCCACCACCCAGGTGCTCATCACCAGGTTCGGTGCCGAGAAGATCATCTTCTCCGGCATCGCAGGCAACATGACCAGCAAGATCGGCATCGGCGACGTAGTCATCGGCAAGACGGTGCTTTACCACGACGCCCAGCTGGATATGATCTGCCAGAATCCGCCTTTCCTGAAGGAGTACACCGGCGACCCGGCCCTTATCGCCGCCGCCGAGAAAGCCTGCGCCGACGCAGGCGTCAAGGCTCTGGCAGGCAAGATCGCCACCGGCGATATGTTCGTGGGCGACAGCGCCACCAAAGCCGCCATCGAGGCCAAATGCGCCCCCGACTGCGTGGAGATGGAGGGCGCGGCCGTGAGTCAGATCGCCGCCAAGAACGATGTGCCTTGCGTCATCCTCCGCGCCATGAGCGATAACGCCGACGAGGACGGCCATGAGGTGCTGGTGGTCAAAAAGTTCAGCATCACCGAGTACGTCGCCACCGCGACCAAGATCGTCGCCGCGATGGTCGAATCTCTGTAACAGACAGCAACAGAAGCCGGTCTTGCGACCGGCTTCTGTTTGTTTACAAATACTGCTCCAGCTTCAGCCTGTTATCCTCCTCAAAATCCTGCAGCTTCTGCATCAGCCTCTTCGACCCCGGCGCGGCGTCGGGGTAGTCCTTCTGGGATTTGATGCAGTCCACCACGCCCATGCCGCTGCCCTGGGTGAGCATCTCGGCGAGGTTGCGGGTGGATTTGTCGGTGATGGTCTTCATGCCGATGCTCACCTTGGTGTTGAGCTTCGCCATGGCGCTCTGGCCCTGGGCCGATCCGCCGCAGGCGTCGATGGCGGCGTGGGCCTCCTGATTGAGCTGGCGGTAGATATTGCGCTGGCGCAGAAGCTCTGCCTTGAACTGCTCATCCTCCGCCATCGGCACCAGCTGGTCGAGGGTGTTCTTCCCCATCTCGGTGTTCTGCACGATGGCTTCCAGCATATTGAGATTGTCGTTTTTCTGGTTTTCCATACAAAAATCCCCCTTTTGAGGGTAGTTTCTCTCAAAAGGGGGACTCTTATGCATTATTCGCCGTCGTAGATGCGGTCGCCGCCTGCGGTCTGTGCAGCGGCCAGCCGCTTCTCGCACAGGTCATAGAGGGCATCCCAGTTCTTGCAGCGCACCTCGCGGGTGCCGGCCACGCCGATGGACTGGGTGAACGGCACCCGGCGCATCAGGCCCACCGAGGCCACACACTCCTTGGGCATCTCGGCGTAGATGGCTTTCAGCTCCTCTTCCAGCTCACGGCGGGTGCGGTCGGCGCAGCCGATGGCGAACAGGGTGTCGCTCAGGCGGCAGACCACCCGCTCAGCAGGCTGGTCAAAGTGCTTTTTCCACTGGTTTGCCACAAAGCAGACCAGCTGGCCCATGACGGCGTCGCTCTCCCGCGCGGAAAGCTTCTCTGCGCCGTCGATGGACACCAGCGCCAGCGCAGCGCAGCGGTGGCAGTCGGTCCACTCATCGAGTTTCGTGCAGAATTCCGTCTCGTAGTAGCGGCGGTTGAACACCCCCGTCACAAAGTCGTGGTTCATGTCGTCGCGGCACATCTCCCGCTCCCGCGGGGTCATCCGGTCTTCGGGCAGATCATTGCCTGCCAGAGGAGCCGTCATCTGCAGCTGCCACACCTTGCCGTCGGCCACGACACAGCGGCGCAGCACACAGTCCACCTGACCGCCGCGCAGCTCGTAGTCCACCATCAGGCCGTCGTCCTGCCAGCAGCGGTCGGCGTCCTCGTCCACCTGCGTCAGGCTCACATCCTGAAACACAGGCCGCGAACTTTCGACGAATTGCCGCAAGTCCTGCTCAGTCCATTCATTCTTCATGCGTTTTTCCCCATTTTATACACCGGGTCTTCCTTCCCGGTGCTCTGCCTTTTCACAGTCGAGCCTGTTTTCATGGCCAGTGTATCGCTGTGAAAACAGGTTCTTATCCCTGACTGCCTCTCATTCGATTATACCACGATGGCGGGGCGCTTACCAGCAAAACGCACAATTTTCAAAAAGATTTTTTACATTTCCGTCAAATTGAGGTTTTGGCTTCTTTTTCGACCGGCTCCTCGGCGCGGCAGTAGACCTCGCACTCGGCCTGGATGCGGCTGGCCAGAGGCTCTGCGTCGAAGCCCTCCGCGGCGCGCCAGGTCCAGTTGCCGCCCAGCTTGCCGGGGGTGTTCAGATGGGCTTCTGCGCCCAGACCCAGCCAGTCGGACATGGGGATGATGGCCCGGTCAGCCACAGAGCCGAGGGCCGCACGCAGCAGCGCGATGCGGGCGGCGTCCGGCTTGACGGCGGCCACTTCCTTCGCGGTGGGCTTGCAGGGGGTCAGGTGGAGATAAGCGGCGGCGTTGGCCTTTTCCTTCCCGGTGGCGGCGTTCTCCCACCAGTCGGTTAGGGTGGTGTTGTCGTGGGTACCCGGGTAGACCACGCTGTTCTTGACGTGGTTGTGGGGCAGATACTCGTTGTCGCCGCCGCCGAAAGCGAACTGCAAAACTTTCATGCCCGGGAAGGTGCTGTCAGCCAGCAGCTCGCGGACGCTGGGGAACAGCTCGCCCAGATCTTCCGCGATGATGGGCAGCTTGCCAAGGGCAGCTTCCAGTGCGCGGAACAAGTCCATCCGGGGGCCGATCTCCCACTTGCCGGTGCAGGCGGTAGAGCTGCCCGCCGGGATGGCCCAGTAGGTGTCGAAGCCGCGGAAGTGGTCGATGCGGAGCAGGTCGTAGATGCCGAGGGCGTGGCGGACGCGCCGGATCCACCAGGCGTATCCCGTCTGTTTATGATACGGCCAGTTATACAGCGGGTTTCCCCAGAGCTGGCCGTCTGCGGAGAAATAATCCGGCGGACAGCCGGCCACGCGGGCAAAGCCTCCCTGCGCGTCCAGCTCGAAGAGCTCGCCGCCCACCCATGCATCCACCGAGTCGGCAGAGACGTAGATCGGGATGTCGCCGAGAATTTTCACGCCCTTGGCGTTGGCGTAGTCCTTGACCTTCTTCCACTGGGTGGCAAACTCGTACTGCAGGAACTTCCAGAAGCCGATCTCCTCTTCCTGCTCTGCTGCGAACTTTGCCAGTGCGGCGGCGTCCCGCAGGCGGTACTCCCGGGGCCACTCAGTCCAGCTCTTCATGCCGTTGGCGGTCTTGAGGGCCATGTAGAGGGCGTAATCATTCAGCCAGCTGTCGTTGGCAAGGGCGAAAGCGTAGTAGTCGTCGGGGTAGTAGTGGGCGCAGCCGTGGAGGCCGGCATACTTCTCGCGCCATGCGGCGTAGGCGGTGCGCAGCACTTTATAGCGGCTGGTGTAGAGAGTGCCGTAGTCCACCGAAAGCGGGTCATCGCCCCACTTTTCCGCCTTGAGCTGGGCGGCGGTCAGCAGGCCGTCGGCCTTGAGGGCGTCGAGGTCGATGAAGTAGGGGTTGCCCGCAAAGGCAGAGCAGCTCTGGTAGGGGCTGTCGCCGTAGCCGGTGGGGCTGAGGGGCAGCAGCTGCCAGATGTGCTGGCCCGCAGCGGCCAGAAAATCCACGAACTTGAGCGCTTCGGCGCCAAAGCAGCCAATACCATAGGGGCCGGGCAGGCTGGACACCGGCATCAGGATTCCACTTTCACGCATGATGATACCTTCCTCGCTTTATATTCCGTTTGGGTTTATGCTGTTTCCTATCATAACATAAGCGAAGACTATTTTCCACAGGCAAAAAACGTGGTATACTTAGTTTTATAGTGGGATAATATCGTTTTTATTGCAGGAGGTATCGTGCCATGCAGCGCACGGAAAAATATTTTGAGAACGACGCATTCCGCAAGACTGCCGCCGGGGTCATCCTGGCCGCAGAGGCGGATGCAAAAACGGGCGGCGGGCGCATCGCGCTGGACGGCACGGTGTTCTACCCCGAAGGGGGCGGTCAGCCCGCCGACAGAGGCACGCTGACCCTCGCCGACGGCACGGTGCTCCATGTCACCGACGTCCACGAGACGAACGGCATCATCTGGCACAGGGTGGATGCCCTGCCCGAGACCGCACAGCCCGGTGCCGCCGTCACCGGCACCATCGACTGGGAGTGGCGCTTCGACAAGATGCAGCAGCACACCGGCGAGCACATCCTCTCCGGCATCCTGCACCAGATGTTCGGGGCGGAAAACGTGGGTTTCCACATCGGCTCCGACGCCGTGCGGATGGACACCAGCGTCCCCATCTCCGCCGAGGGCCTGCGGGAGGCAGAGCTTGCCGCCAACCGCATCATCTGGGAGAATGTGCCGGTGCTCATCACCTACCCCACCCCCGAAGAGCTGGCGGCGCTGACCTACCGCAGCAAAAAAGAGATCGCCGGGCAGGTGCGCATCGTGACCATCCCGGGCGCGGACGTCTGCGCCTGCTGCGGCACCCACACCGCCGCCACCGGACAGGTGGGACAGATCAAGATCCTCACCTCTGAGAACTACAAGGGCGGTGTCCGGCTCAGCGTCGTCTGCGGCGGACGCGCCCTGCGGGAAGCGCAGGCCATGCGGAGCCGTCAGGCCGACATCGGCGCACTGCTCTCGGCCAAGGCCGACCAAACCGCCGTGGCGGTCCACCGGGTGTACGACGAGTACACGGCCCTGAAATTCGCCCACTTCGGCCTGTGCAGTCAGCTCTTCGATGCACTGGCCGCACAGCTTGGCCCCGACGAGACGGCCATCCGCACCGTCCCCGGCCTCGACCCGGACGGCCTGCACCGTCTGGCCGCGCGGCTGAGCGAGGCCACCACCGGTCTCTGCGCCGCTCTGACGCCCAGCGAGAAGGGCACCGGCTACTGCATCGCACAGGCCGGCGGCGACGTCCGCGCCCTGACCAAAGCCCTCAACGCCGCCCTGAACGGACGCGGCGGCGGCAAGCCCGGTATCTGCCAGGGCAGCTGCGCCGCCACGCCGGAGCAGGTGGAGGAATTTTTGAAGAAAGATCTGTAAGTACAAACTTTTCACGTCACAAGGAGAATACTATCTTATGAGAATGCGTTTCAAGCCCTACGCCCACGACGAACTGATGGCCGCTGATTTCCACGTCCACGAGCCCCTTATCTGGGGCGGCAAGTGGCACAGCCAGTATGCCCGCCCGGAGCAGCCTTTCGTGCTGGAGCTGGGCTGCGGCAAGGGCGGCTTCATCTCCCAGCTGGCCTCTGCCCACCCCGAGAATAACTATCTGGGCATCGACATCACCGACAAGGTGCTCATCCTCGCAAAGCGCAAGATCGAAGCCGCTTACGCCGAGGCAGGCCGCCCCATCGACAATGTCAAGATCATGAGCACTGACATCGAGCGCATCAAAGGCGTCATCACCCCGGAGGACACCGTCAGCCGCATCTACATCAACTTCTGCAACCCGTGGAGCAAGAACGCTTCCTCCAATAAGCACCGCCTCACCTACCCCCGTCAGCTCATCCAGTACCGCGATTTCCTCAAGGACGGCGGCGAGATCTACTTCAAGACCGACGACGATGACCTGTTCCGCGACAGCCTGACCTACTTCCCCGCTTCCGGCTACGACATCGTCTGGCAGACTTACGACCTCCACGAGAACGAGCCGGAGTGGAACATCCGCACCGAGCATGAGGGGATGTTCACCGAGATGGGCATTAAGATCAAGGCCCTCATCGCCCGCAAGAAGGCCGGCGACGACTCCGTGACCTGGGTGGAGCCGAAGGTGCTCAAGAAGCTGGCCGCACAGGCGGAGGCCGAAGCTTCGGCCAAGGCTGAGGGTGAAGGCAATGTCTGACCCCTGTGAATACTGCCTGAACAACCAGCAGGACGAATACGGCAGCTTCTACTGCGCCGAGGGCGGCGCGCTGGATGAGGACGAGATGGCCCGCTATCTCTCCCATACCACTTCGGCCTGCCCTTACTTTGAGCCGGGCGATGAATATAAGATCGTCCGCAAACAGAACTGACTGGAGGTGTCCCCTTGTCGTTTTTTCTCAACACGACAGTCTGCGGTTTCTCGCTTTATCATATCCTTGCGTTTTTCCTTATCTACTCCTGTCTGGGCTGGTGCGTCGAGGTGGTGTATGCCGCCGCCACCACCGGCCAGCTGGTGAACCGGGGCTTCCTGAACGGCCCGGTCTGCCCTATCTACGGCTTCGGCATGATCCTGGTGCTCTTCTTCCTCACACCGCTGGAAGATGACCTGTTGCTGCTGTATCTCGGCGGCGTCATCCTGCCCAGTGCCTTGGAGCTGGTGGGCGGATGGGCGCTGTATAAGCTCTACCGCACCCGCTGGTGGGACTACACCGACAAACCCTTCAACATCGGCGGCTACGTCTGTCTTGAGTTCTCGCTGATGTGGGGCGTGGGTGCCATGGTGATGGTCAAGGTCATCCATCCCACCCTTGCCGCGCTGGTGAACATCATTCCGCCGCTGGTGGGCTTTGTGCTGATGTGTCTGCTCTACGCGGTGTATGCCGCCGACGTGGTGGCTACCGCCATCGCCGCCTCCGACCTCGCCCGGGAGCTGGACGCTCTCGAGAAGGTGGCCGACAGTATGCATGCTGTCAGCGACGCCATGACCGAGATCCTTGGTACCACCGCGCTGGACATGGACCAGAAGATGGACGAGAGCCGCCTGCAGCTCAAGCTGGCCGCCGCCGAGGCCCGGGACAGCTACGACAAGCTGTCGCCCCGTGAGGCCGCTTCCACCATGCGCGCCCGCGCCGACGAGGCCATGGAGGCCGCACGCCGCGCCTCCCAGACTGCCCGCCTCAACGCCGCCGAAGCGGCCAAGGCCGTCAAGCTGGCCGCGCAGGGCAAGGCCGAGCAGACCACTGCATTCCTGCAGCTGGAACAGCTCAAGGAAGAGCTGGCTACCCGTGCGCAGGTCATGCAGGCCCGCACCCGCCGCGGCACCCATCTGCTGGGCAAGGGCCGTATGCTCCGCGCCTATCCCAAGCTGAAGCACGGTCAGAACAACCGCTCCCTCAACAGCCTGCTCGAGCAGCTCGAGGACGAATATCCCGACTCCTTCAACGGATTCGGCATCCAGTAAAGATAAAAATACGGCTGGGACGCTGTCCCAGCCGTATTTTTTATGCAAATTAAGCCCAGAGATCTTCCGGGTAAAGGCCGTCGGCCGTCTTTTTGGCGATGGCTTCCACCACCACGGGTTTATCCTCGCGGTAGGTGACGCCATACCACTTATCGGTGCTGCGCAGCACCTTGACGGCGGCTTTCTTTTCGCCGATGAGCTCACTGACCACCAGCGGCAGGAAATACTCGCACTTGAGCGGGTTCTTTTCCAGATTCTCGTCCAGCCAGCGGGCAAAACGTCGGTCGGCTTCCTTCACGAAGCTCTCGCCGAAGCCCCAGAGGTTCATGCTCACGGGCGTCTCGCCGGGCAGGTCCGTCCAGCTCTCGCCGCCGTCCTCGGTGTAGTGGATGCCGCCCTCATAGGTCTCGATGCGGGTGCGCTCGGTGACGCTGTGGAGGGTGCTGTCCTCGTTGAGGGCGCAGACGCCGCGGGCGACGCTGCCATTTTCGGAAACGGTGTTCTTGAGCAGGTAGCTCACCATGCAGTAGTCGTAGACCTCGCCGTCGGTGTGGGTGGAGAGGTGATCGTAGATGACCTTGAACGCCTCGGGGCCGTAGTAGTCGTCGGCATTGATGACGGCGAAGGGGCCGTGGAGGTAGGGCTTTGCGGCCAGCACCGCGTGGCAGGTACCCCAGGGCTTCACGCGGCCCTCGGGGATGGTGTAGCCCTCGGGCAGCTCGTCCAGCTGCTGGAAGGCGTACTTCACGTCCATCACCCTGGACACGCGGTCGCCGATGGCAGCTTTGAAAGCCTCTTCGATCTCGTGCTTGATGACGAAGATGACCGTCTCGAAGCCTGCGCGGCGGGCGTCGTACAGGGAATAATCCACGATGACCTGACCGCAGGGACCCACCGGGTCGATCTGCTTCATGCCGCCATAGCGGCTGCCCATGCCGGCAGCCATGACCACCAGGACCGGTTTGTTCATGTTTATCTCCTCCTTGAAAAGGGTGTTTTTCTTTTACGGTTTTATTATACTCCAAACCACGCCGGGCAACAAGATGAAGCTGTTTTTGAATCTCGGCAAGTTTTTATTGCATATATTGGCAAGCAAATATTGCCTTTTGCTTTCAGACAGGGTATAATAACCTCGTCCGACACAAAAACGACCGGCCAGCCGCTTTTGCAGGCCGAAGTTAAGAAGCCGTTTTCACAAGCATTGCACCCCGCTTATGAAAGCAGCTTCTGGAAAGTGAGTTTTTCCATGAACGAAACTGTGACCAAGCGTTTCCTGCTCTACTTCCGCCTGATGATGGTGGTGTGGATCCTGATCGCCAACGCCTTTTTCCACGCCATCGAGTTTGAGTACAGCTGGCTCATCTTTTTGAGCAACATCATGCTCTTTACGATGGAAGGCGACATCAAAGACCGCTTTATCAGCGTGGAGCTGGGCGGCCTCGCGGGCATGGTGCTCACGGTGCTGGCGATGCTGGCCATCGGTGCGCTGACGCCTGTTCTGGGTGGGATGCTGGGCCTGCTGCTGCCGCTGGGCGTGGTGCTCTTCATCCTCATCATCCTGCACCCCTACGCCCCCAAGGTGCTGAACAATGTGGGCTTTGCCTACCTGACCGTCGCCTGCATCGACAGCGCAGCTTTTGCAGCGAATCTGCCTCTCTTCTTCGGGGTGTACATCGTCGGCTCTTTGGTCTTCAACGGCGGCTGCGTACTGCTCATGAAGCCGGCCCGTTATCTGGCCGCCCGGAGCATCAAGAACGACGTCAAGGCTGACGCCTGAATCTGAGCTTCTCGTCTTTTCTTCTTTTTTCTCACAGCGCCCCGGCATCTTTGCTGCCGGGGCGCTGCACTTTTATGTGGATTCTGCCGTTTTTCCGTGCTACAATGGGGTAAAATAAGAGAAAGGAAGTTTCCCGCCATGTATGCTGCATCTCCTGCACGCTGCTCCACCCTGCCCTACCACCGCTGCCCTGAACAACACCACCTTCACCGCTGACGAGCTGGAGGCCATCGATAAGGCTTCCGGATTTTATAAGGAGTAATTTATGTCCAAAACTGTATGGATAACCGGAGCTTCTTCCGGCATTGGCCGGGAGTTTGCCCGCCGGTATGCCCGCCTCGGCTTCCGGCTCATCCTCACCGCCCGCCGCACCGACCGACTCGAAGCTCTGGCCGCAGAGCTCACCGCGAAATACAGCACCTTCTGCCGCATCCTGCCTGCTGATTTGGAGCAGGAAAGCGAGTGCGCCCGTCTCTGCGAGGCGCTGACGGACGAGCGCATCGATCTTTTCATCAACAACGCCGGCTTCGGCGTCTGCGGCAGCTTTCTTGAGACCAGCGGCGAGAAAGAGCTCTCCATGGCGAAGGTCAACGTGCTGGCCATGCACCAGCTGTTCAAGTTCGCCGTGAAAAAGATGGAGGCTCAGGGCTTCGGCACTGTGCTCAACGTGGCGTCTTCCGCCGGGCTGCTGCCGGGCGGACCCTATATGGCGGGCTACTACGCCACCAAAGCGTACGTTGTCAGCCTGACCCGGGGCGTGGCCGAAGAACTGCGGGAGCAGCACAGCCCGGTCTACGTCTGCGCCCTCTGCCCCGGCCCGGTGGACACCGAGTTCAACGAGCGGGCCGACGTGGTGTTCGCACTGCGGGGCATCAGCCCGGAGCTCTGCGTGGAGGAGGCCATGCGGGGGATGCTCCGCCGCAAGACCATCATCGTCCCGTCGGCCCTCATGCGGGCGGCGACGACGGCCCAGCGGTTCATGCCGATGGCGATCTTAATGCCCATCATGGCCCACCAGCAGAAGAAAAAACTGGGCTGAAGGGCTATTGTGTGCAACAAGCAGCAATCCCGGCCTTTGCAGAGCCCGTTTTTATGACGATTTCACGAAAACGCAGCAAAATGAGAAAAAATTTGCAGTAATTATGCCAAGAAAACACCTTGACAGTCGGAATAAAGAATGCTACTCTAGTATACAAGAGGGTGCAGGGCCGGACAGTCCAAATTGCCTCTTCCCATGGCGGCAGTTGGACTACAGGTATCGTCCGGCAGCGCAGCGCCCCGCAAAGCAAAATTCTGATTGGAGGACTTAATTATGGCACAGTGTACTCCCAAATCCTTTGACCTGACTGGCAAGGTCGCGCTCATCACCGGCGCATCTTACGGCATCGGCATGGCGATCGCCAAGGCAATGGCCGCAAACGGCGCTACCATCGTCTTCAACGACATCAAGCAGGAGCTGGTCGATAAGGGCATCGCCGCTTATGAAGAAGCTGGCATCAAGGCTCACGGCTATGTCTGCGACGTCACCGATGAGGACGCCGTGAACGCCATGGTCGCAAAGATCACCGAGGAAGTCGGCCATATCAACATTCTGGTCAACAACGCCGGCATCATCAAGCGCATCCCCATGACCGAGATGACCGCTGCTCAGTTCCGTCAGGTCATCGATGTTGACCTGAACGCTCCGTTCATCGTCGCCAAGGCTGTCATCCCCGACATGATCGCTCAGGGCGGCGGCAAGATCATCAACATCTGCTCCATGATGAGCGAGCTGGGCCGTGAGACCGTCTCCGCCTACGCTGCAGCCAAGGGCGGCCTGAAGATGCTGACCAAGAACATCGCCTCCGAGTACGGCGAGTACAACATCCAGTGCAACGGCATCGGACCCGGCTACATCGCTACCCCGCAGACCGCACCTCTGCGCGAGCGTCAGCCCGACGGCAGCCGTCATCCCTTCGACAGCTTCATCGTCGCCAAGACCCCCGCAGGCCGCTGGGGCGAGGCTGAGGATCTGGGCGGACCCGCTGTCTTCCTGGCTTCTGCCGCTTCCGACTTCGTCAACGGCCTCATCCTGTACGTTGACGGCGGCATCCTGGCTTACATCGGCAAGCAGCCGCAGTAAGTTTTTCCATATCCGGCATTTTTTGCGCCGTGTCCGCTGCCTTCCGGGTGCCGGGCACGGCGCTCTTTTGTTTCCCATATCGACTTTTTTCCCGGAATCTGCAATTAGCATGTTATTTGTTGTTTGATTCGCAGTATAATTAGTACTTTTTCATAAATCTCTGGATAGCCTTTAATTAAACTAATAACTTGTTTACAAAGCTCGTATGACCCAGAAAGTTTTCTTACTACTTTACTATCATAGTCATTTTCTTCAATATAAAACTTTTCTTCAAATTTTTTTGCTAATTTGATACGGTCATTTTCTTGAATCTTAGAATATTCATCTGTAACCATTTCGGATGTTGCATGACCCGAATCTCCTTGAACAGATTTAATATCACCTTTTGAAATTTTTAATTTTTCTTGTATCGACATATGTCGTATTGCATGAAATGTTATTGAGTCTAGTTGCTGAGACATTTGTGCATCATTAAATTTATCTCTTAAACCATCTTTATCAAGAGGACGACCAGTTTTATAGTTCACAAAAATAAAACCACTATTTTTATATGCATTATCAAAATGATCTTTAATTGAATTAACATATTCAATTTCTTCCATTAATAATCTTGCTAAAGTCTTTGGCAACCAAAAATGACGTTCACTTGATTCGTTTTTTAAATTAGCTTCTGCCATAAACGTTTTGTTCTTTTTTGGTGAAGGATATTTTTTAATATATTTCTTTTTAGCTTCTGGTGATAATTGATCATAGTATTTCTTATTTACTCGCACAAATTCTCTTTCGACATAGATTTTAGCTCTATCATTAGTTTTGTCAAATTTGATATCAGACATTTTTAAACCTGATAATTCACTTGCACGTAAAGTCCCAGCAAAAGCCATATTAATTAAAAGATTCGTTTGACGATCACATGTTTTATTTATAATTTCTAATGCATTAATTAAGTCATCTTCTTCCCATACTACTTTCTTTTTTGGTTTATATTTTGGTCTTGTTGCTTTGAAACAAGGATTCTTAATAATGTAATCATGTTTTATAGCATAATTAAAGATAGAATTTAATAATTTATGAATGGATTCAATAATGCTACTATTAATATTCTCATTAGTTTTTACGGATTTTTGATTTTGTAATTCCAAGTAATAATGTTCTATATAACTGGTTGTAATATCTTTAAGTTTTACATTTGACATGACTGGAAGAATATAATTATTTAATCTACCATAGTTTTTGTGTTGTGTAGCTGTTGATTTCCACCTTTGGGATGCTTCTACTTTTAAATAATCATCGAGTAAATCAGAGAAAGTAGCATTCTCTTTACTAAAGGCAATTGGACCTTTTTCTTCTAATTGTGATACTTTAGCAAGAAACTTCATTGCTTCTTTTTGAGTTTTAAATGATTTTGAAGTTGGTTTCTTCTTTCCCATTTTATCATATTTATAATATGAAATTTTATGAGGCTTTTTACATTCCTCTTTACGTTTTGAGTATGATGCCATTAATTCATCACCTCATTTCCTGTGGCTTTGTAAAACCATTCATAAAATGATTTGGCAGGAATCCTAATTGTATTTCCTAATCTAAGAACAGGGAAAGGTGGTTCCTTCATTAAGTCATAAGCTCTCGTTTTGCTTAATGATAAAATATTTTGAATATCCTTTACTTTTAGTACTGTTAGTTCATTTGTTGCATTTTGTTCGTTTAATAACATTTTATTTACCTCCTTATTTTTTATATCAACTCCTTTGAATGTATTTCACATTCTTGTTCATCGTATTAACCAATCTGATATATTCATCAGAAATAAGTTAATGTTTACGTTAATTGAAATAACTAATTATAATATCAATAAAATAAGTGTCTAATATCATAAATTAATAATTTCATCTTTGAAAATTAATGTTTTATGATGGGAGCTATTGTCGAAAATAACATTACTTAAACCGAATATTGTTTCCAACAAGTTTATAAAATCATTTTCACTCATTTGAAGTGCTTCGGTATCATCATAAAACATCTTAAATTGGATTTCATAGATATCTGATTTCAAAGCATAATAAACGTCAAAATTATGAAATTTCTCAAATACATGACCTAAAAGACCACTGTTGTCAGTTAGAAAATAGTATACACCAATGTTAGTTTCAAAGTTAATTCTACCACTATCCATAATAATGGGATTTAAACTGCTTATATTTGAATAGTTGTTGAAATCTTCATACTGTTCTTCTGCTATAGTAGTGACTTGGCGTAAAAGTCTAAAACTGCAATAATTTTGAATATCTACAAGTTTTTCATTATTAAAGATTTCTCTAATAAATATCTCAGCTTGTACTCTTTCAAAACAATTTAAAGTATAGGGTGCTAAAGGATTAGTTAATTCACCAATATAGCCACAATCATTTTTTTTAGTATTTCCTTGGTAGGGGTCATACACTTTTAAATAGTCAATAGGTTGCTGTAAAGTATAAAGCTCAGTCCATTTTAATTTTTCTTTTACTTTAATCACATTAAATTCCTCCTTTCTTTTATTATAAGAATATCATTATTACAACTCTATTATATCTACACAATATGAAGTTGTCAATAAATAATATACACATAATATAATAAAATATACAAAAAGCACTTCAATATATAGTTGAATATTGTTATTTTTATTTCAATATGATATAATGCAATTGAATAAGGAGGTGCTTTTAATGAATAGACCTAAAATCAAGGAGTTTAGAAAAGCAAAGGGATTAACTCAACAGGAAATGGCAAAAAAATTGGGATTAGCGTTAAGTACATATACAAATTATGAGAATGGTTATAGACAAATTCCAAATAATATTTTAGTTCAATTAGAATCTATGATGGGATTGAGTGCATCAGTGATTCTAAATGCAAATACTAGTACTGTGCAAAATGAAATAAATAATGGTATTATTCAGTTTTTGTCAAAGATTGAACAATTTGATAAATATAAACATGAAGAAGCTCTACGTATATTGGATTCGCTAATAGATTATGCTAATACATTGGTTAAAGATGAAAGTAAATTTAATGTTAGAAATAAGAATTTAGATGGTTTATTAACAATGATGTCTAGATTAAATAATGATGGAATAATTAAATTATCTCAAGATGCAGCATTATTAGGACTCGAAAAAGAATATCTATTAACAAAGTAAAAACTATACCAAAATAAATATTTTATAAGTTTTATAAATATAAAAAGATGATGAACTGTAATCATTGTCTTTTTTTGTTTTTATGAAATTATGAAAACAATCATATCTAAACAATCTAGTAACAGTGATTTTTATGATACATTTCAGATATCTCTGTCAATATATTTAGGTGTAAAGTTAAACATCATAATATGGTTGATCTTTTCAGAAATGATTTATGAGCGAATTGGTCTAAATATATAAAGAGAATGATAGTTATATGAGGAAAATGTACTTATAGTTTACTTAAATTATGTATATGATTAGGAATTAAAATGTTTAAATCAAGAAGAAAAATAATAAATTAGAAATCCAATTTGTTTTATAATCATGAAATTAGTGGTATTGAAAAATTATATATGAGATAATATTTAATATAGAATTATCAAAATATTTGGAGGTATAAATATGTCATTTAACTGCATTTATATGAATGATGAAAGAATTATTATAGGAAGTGATAGTAGAGAATCATTTGCTGATCACACAAATAATGATGATTATCAAAAGGTATTTACAAATAAAGATTTAAAATTAATTTGGTCAATGACTGGACTGATTAAGCATAACAATATTGATTATCCAACAATTATTAATTGTATTATGAATATGTTAGAGGCAAGTATAGAAGATAAGTTGGATTTAATAATAAATATAATGAAACATTCAACATATCAACAATTTAATCAATTAAAAAAGGATTCTATATTTACTTTATTTGTTGGATTACTTAATTTAAAAGGAGAGTTAATATCGTATATTATTGATATAAGAAATGGTGAAGTTTTTGGACATGAAAGATTTACTGAGATGGAAGATCCTATTGTAGGCGGTGTGCATCTTGAATATGCTCAATATTTAGACACTAAGACCATGAATAATAGAGATAAAGCAATTAGCAATATGACAGATTTAATTATAAAAGTAATTAAAAGAGATAGTAAAGAGAGATATCCTAGTGTTGGTGGAAATGTTTGTGTAGTATGTCTAGATAAGTTTGGAGAAATTACTATAGCAAAGAATGGAGAATTACAATGAAAATTAGTGAGATTAAAAATAAAGATTTTTATAAATTGTCTAAAACTGTTGATATGAAAGATAATCCGATTTTTAAGAATCATATTGATTATCATTATATAGAATATATTCCTAATGAGTTAACAATTGCTGAAGATGAAGAAATGGGAGTTTATTTTACATCAGGAGTGTCATTACTTAGATTTATTGCTTATGGAAATCAATTAACAATAATTAATTTTGATGAAAATAGTATATATTATCAAGTTGTCATGAACAATGAATATGAATATCATAATTCACTAATTGATGAATATAAAACACAGGCTGTTATAACAAAAGAAAATATTTCATTAGCCAATCCTCTATCTATCAAAAAATTAATTCTTCTATCAGATAAATTAACACTTGATACATGTGTGGCTTGTAAAGATGTTAATAATAAAATAGCACCAGGAGTATCAGCTCACCTAAAAAAATTAGGGTATTTAGAGACTCTTGATTATTGGGAAAACTTTGTTCAAGAATACAAAAAAGCTAATCACTCAATCAAAAAGGTGAATTTTGATACTTTAGATAAAATATTGTTATAGAATCATTTTATTAAGATATTTTCTAACTTTTTACACTTCTTTATAAGAATAGGCATTAGATTTGGATGGTCTTAACTATTGGTTTTTCCAATTTTAGAGGCAATCCCTTAATAAGTATTATTTGTGATTTTGACATAGTCAAATTCTTTATTTAGCAATCAATATTTAATAAATACAATATGAGGGAGGGGAAAACTTATATGAGTTCAACAAAATATCAATTTGAAAGTCTTGCACCTACAAACAATGTGAAATTAGAGGTCTATGAAGATGCTATTAATTTCGTGTTTGAGAATCCTGATATAAAAAATGTTGCTATTTCTGGTCCATATAGTGCAGGTAAAAGTAGTGTTTTAGCATCATACAAGGAAAAACATAGAGATTTACATTTTCTTCATATTTCTTTAGCACATTTTATATCTTTGGATCCAAAAAAAGAGATTAATAAATCTATAGAGAGTAAAGAGAGTAACAATACTAAAGAAGTTAATATGGTAAAAGAATCTGTATTAGAAGGAAAAATATTAAATCAACTAATTCATCAGATTTCTTCAGATAAAATTCCGCAAACCAATTTTAGGGTTAAGAAAAGAGTGTCTTATAAAAATGTTGCTAAAATGACTGTGGTAATAGTTCTGTTCCTAATAGCAGTATTTTACTTTATTTATTTTGATTCATGGAAGAAATATGTAATTACATTGCCTAATAACTGGCTTAAATCTTTATTAACACTATTTATAGGTCAATATTCTTTATTGATTGATGGTGGGATTATTATAGGTTTACTAATTATCATAATTTATAAGTTGATATATATTCAAAAGAATAGAAATATCTTTCGAAAATTAAGTTTGCAAGGTAATGAAATAGAAATTTTTGAAGAAAGTGATGATTCATATTTTGATAAATATCTTAATGAGGTTTTGTATCTATTTGAAAATTCAGGTGCAGATGTTGTTGTATTTGAAGATATGGATAGATTCAATGCGAGCAAAATATTTGAACGTCTGCATGAAGTGAATAGACTTGTAAATATTCAACTGAAAAAGAGTAAAAAAGTACTTCGTTTTTTCTATTTGTTGAGAGATGATATTTTTATATCTAAAGATAGAACAAAATTTTTTGATTTTATTGTTCCAATTGTACCTGTTGTAGATAGTTCTAATTCTTATGATCAATTCATTTCTCATTTCAAAAAATCTGGAGTATTTAAGAAATTTGATAAAAATTTTTTGCAAGGATTATCATTATATATTGATGATATGAGAATTTTAAAAAATATTTACAATGAATTTATTATCTATTACTATAGACTTAATACTACAGAACTTGATTGTAATAAAATGTTAGCAATTATCGCATACAAAAATCTATTTCCACGAGATTTTGCTGATTTGCAATTAAATCAAGGGTTTATTCATGCTTTATTTGATAATAAATATAAATTTATTTCTGATGAAATAAGTAGGATTGATAAACAGATTGATATAATCAAAAAGAAAATCGAACTTATGAAAAGCGAATATTTGGAGACAATAGAAGAATTAGATATTATATACGCTAGAAAATATTTAAATAGTTATAATTGGAGAAATATAAGTGCTAGTGAATTACAATCTTTTTTACGGAGTCATCTAAATGAAGCATTGTTGAATGAGTATACTCAAAGGGGACAGTTATTAGAAGATAAGGCTAATGGTAATTTAGAACAACAGGAGAAAGCACTTTATAATTATGAAAAAGAAAAATTCACATTGCAAAATAGAATTCTTCATGAAATAATTAATCGAGATAACATAGATGAGATTTTTAGTATTACAAGTATGAACGAAATTGGAGAATTAACAAATTTTAATGAAATTAAAAGTAGTGAATATTTTGATCTTTTAAAATATTTGATTCGTTATGGTTATATTGATGAAACCTACAACGACTACATGACGTATTTTTATGAAAACAGCCTTAGTCGTATTGATAAAACATTCTTGCGCAGCATTACAGATAAAAAGTCAAAAGAACCATCTTATCAGTTAAATAATCCTCAATTGATCGTTTCTAGATTACGTATTGTTGATTTTGAACAGGAAGAGATTCTGAATTATGATTTGCTTGAATATTTACTTCTAAATAGCAACAACTCAGAATATACAAAATATATAGATGTATTTATAAATCAATTAAAGAATTTGAAAAATATTGAATTTGTTTTTAAGTTTATTGATACAGATAAAGCTCATAAACAATTTATTATTCGGATCAATAAACAATGGAATAGTTTATTCTCTTTAATTCTAGAAGAAAATACTATTCCTATAGCACAAATTAGACAGTATTCCATTGATACATTATGTTATTGTGATGATGATAATATAGCTAACGTTAATATTGACGAATGTCTAACAAAATATATTTCTGAGTCACCTGATTATCTGAACATCCAAAATCCAAATGTTGATAAGTTGATTTCAGCGTTTTTACACATTAATGTTTCCTTTATTTCAATAGATTATGAAAAATCTAACATTAGTCTATTTAATGAAGTGTATAAAAATAACATGTATATCTTAAATTTTGATAACATATCAACAATGTTAAAACATGAAAATTTGGTTAAAAATCAATCGGATTTTATTCACAAGAATTATACTATAGTACAAAGTCGAGAAGATTATCCATTGAAAAGATATATTTTAAATAATATGTCTACATATATTGAAATAGTACTTAATCATTGTGAAGGTTATATATCAGATGATGAAAATGTTGTTCTTAGCCTATTAAATAGCGATAAATTAGATATTGATAAAAAGAATTGTTACATTAATCAATTAACTACGGTTATTAATGATTTAGCAAAAGTATCAGATACTGTTTTTTGGACAACAATAATGAAAAAGAGATTATTAGCAATTTCAACATTAAATTTTATGAATTACTTCATAGAGATGGGATTAGATGATGCACTTATTCAGTATATTAATCAATCACCATTAGATATTGATTTATCTTCCATAACTAAATGTTATGGAGAAAAAGTATCAGAAAATTTATTTGATACTGTGGTTGTTTGCAATGACATTAATACTGAAATGTATAAAAAAATACTAATAGATTTAAAATATTCTTTTGATAGTTTCGATGCTGATAATATCACTGATGAGAAAGTAGACGTTCTTATTTCAACAAAGATTATTCAAATGGCAGAGGATTCGCTTAAATTTATTCGTGAAAAATATGAAACACATTTATATACTTTTATTCGAGAAAATTTTCAAGATTATTTATCAATACAAAATACTGAAATAACTAGTGCTGAAGAAATCATGGAAATTATTACATGGGATATATCTGATGATTCAAAAATTGAATTACTTGGTTATTTGAATAATTCAATTTCAATTGTAGGAAAACAATATAACGATAGGATAAGTGCATATATAATAACTCATAATTTACATGATGAAGATAAAAATCACCTATATGTAGATTATAATCAATATGGAGAAAAGACACAAAGAGCTATACTTCAACTATCAGAGAATAATGTTAAGGAGATTATTATTGATGAAATCCAAGTTGATGATTTACTCCTGTCAGCTTTGTTAAAAACAGAAAATGTGACTTATGAACAAAAAATTGAACTTTTCAAAATAGCTATACCTATACTAAACGAAGATACTTGTAAAATTCATTTAGATGAATTAGGTCTTTCGGAACTAAAAATGATATTCGAAAAATCTAGTGGTCGGAGAAATTATGAAAAAAACATTTATGTTAAATCTATTTTAGAAGCATTAAAATTAAACGAATGGATTTACGAATATCATGATGATGAAAGAAATACTAACAGATATGTTGTCATAAAGAATAAACCACGAATATTTAGTAAGTAGAATTCCTAAATTTTCAATTTATAAAATTGCAGATTTATCTAAAAAAGAAGAAGTAGATTTCCTATGAATTTTTGGGAATTTATTTCTTCTTTCGTTTTTTTATAGATTAATTATTTTATTAACAAGCATGAATCCGTTATAACCATCATTTTTTTATTTGATACTAATATTACTCTATTAAATTAATTATATATTTTGCACCACCTATAGCCTCTAATAACCCTTTGTTATTTAAACATTCTATAAGCAGTGTTATATCTATTGATTTTGCACTTAATTCAATAATACAGCCAAAAATAACTTTATGGTTATCTAAGTTGAATGTATCAATAGTGACACCGGCTTGTATTAGATAACCTATTGTATTAGGATGAAGAATCATTTGAGATAAAAGTCTTTTCTCATCAGCTTCAGAAATATTAGATGTATATATTTGATTATTACACTCATTATTTTTATATTGATCATTGTCTAAATTAATAGCATTTTTTAATATATCTTGAGCTTCTAGTAATGATTTAAAGAGATAATTATTTCCATCTTCTAAACTAGATAATATAGAGTCTAACATAATAATTATTTCATTAATTGATTTATGAATATTTTTTAAATTATCATTATTGTTCATATTCTAGTTCCTCTTGAGAAAAACAATTATTGGTTCCTAATGCTTGATCAATGATCTTAATACTTTCTGTTAGTTGTTTCATGACTATTGAAATAGGTCCACTTGAAAAAGTAAAATCATATTCTAATATACATGCTAGTTTAATCATATTGAGGGTATCATGACAATTATATAGATTTATCTTTATATCGTTTAAAATTTTATCATCAATGTCTATTACCATAAAGGACGTTCCTCGTCTTCATTATCCAATTCTTCAATATAATTATCTTCCTCATTACATTCAATATAACTATCATCAACAATATCAAATGCTTCATCAAATTGATTAACTTCATCACTTAAATAGTCTTCATAATTTTCTCTCATATCATATTGTGAAAATCCTGTTAATGCTTCTTTTTTTAAAATAACATTTGTTTCTATGAGTTGTTGTAAATCAGTTAGAATTCTATTAAGTTCTGCCATCGTGTGTTGTCTATACCCTGATTTAACTGGAAGTTTGCACTCAACCAAAACATTTGATTTTGGATCAATCAATGGACTTTCTTCACGTAAAAGATAAAACATGAAATCCCCATCTGTTTGAATAATTCTAAGAGGGATATCTACTGAATTAGAGTAACATATAAGGTCACCTAATTTTTTTCTATTTTCTTGAAATAATTCAAAATCAAAATCCCCATTAAAGTAACTAACATTGTAAATAATCCCCATAATATAATGGGCTTGTAACATCTCTTTTTGCATAAATAGCACCTCCTTGTGGCCGTATAATACCTGGATTTTTATAAGAATGCAAGCATTATTTTTTCTTTGAAATTTAAAAAAATAGCAATTCCATCTGAGACGTAATTTTTTTATAAGTCATTAAAAAAGGAGATTATTTAGAACATTATATATTCAAATAATCTCACGTTTTTTTATTTTTATTAGTTAGATAGAATCATGTAAGAAACCCATGAACGCTCTCCAACCTTAATCATTGAAATACCAACTTTGGTAAATTCTGGATTCATCATATTTTCTTTGTGCAATGGACTATTGTACCACGCATTATACAATGATTCTCCACTTGCTTGACCTCTCGCTGCATTTTCTCCAAAATACGTTGTAGAGAATCCCACTTCATCAAGCACGGTTGCCCATGAACGACCATCAGGACGTTTGTGTGCCCAATCTGCAAATTCACCAGTTTGATATTGTGCTTCTGTTGCTCGAATGGTAGTCGCTTGACATAAAGTAGAATCAAGAGTTAATTCTCCAAGACCTTGTGCTTTACGTTCTGCATTCAGTAATGCTAATACTTCTCCAGGAGCCTGTTCATTTACATAAACATTTGTATCTCTAGGTTCAAGATTTTCCATTTCCTCTACAAACCAATCATAACCTGCTTTAATATCTTCATAAACTCCTGTAGAAATATATCCTTCAAGAATTTCACAATAGTAATTAGCAGTGAAATAACTATTTGTACTATAATCATCAGGATTTAAGGCTTTGAACTCTGCTACTTTAGCCTGTGCCTGAGTAATCATACCTTGAACATCATATTGATTATCTGTATATGCTTTTATATCCTTATTAAGAAGGTCAATTGCTTGTTGCATTTCTTCAAGTGTCAATTCTTCATCAGAGAATCCTAATAATTGATTAGTAATATCTACTCTATCAACTAATGTATCCTTATATTGTTTAGGTGTTTGAATACTTGTATCATTCAACAAAGTATTAGCATCAGAAATAATCTTTTCAAGTTCTTTACGTTTACTAGCCACTGTTGGTACATATTCAAGATTATCTATTGCTGTTTCTAATTTTTGAATCATCCTTTCTGCTTCGGCCGTGTGCGTTTCACGGGCTCGTCGTATTCGGAAAACGGGATGGGATCAGCCCGACGTTTACCTCATTTAAAAACTGGACAGGCAGCCCTATCCCCCCGGATCGTGATGCGGAAAAGAAGCTGGTTCGAAAATACCTGCATTGCTATGGACCGGCAACCGCCGATATGTTTGCAGGCTGGCTGGGCTGCTCCGGCAAACAGGCGCGGCGTATGTGGAACACCATTTCAGAAGAAATGGAGCCTGTCACAGTCTTCGAAAAAAAGGCATTTATCCTGTCAGAGGACAGGGAACGCCTCTTTGCTCCGGCCTCTTTTACCAGGAATCACCCGGAAGATTTGCAGAGGGACCTCCTCCTGCTCGGAGGGCACGATCCTTACCTGGACCAGCGTGACCGCGCGATCCTTCAACCCGATAAAACACTTCAGAAACAGATCTGGAAGCTTGTGACCAACCCGGGAGCGGTTGTATACCGCGGGGAGGTGATCGGTATCTGGACAACGAAAAAGAAGGCCAAAGGAATGGATATCAAAATGACCCTGTGGACCGATGCCGCCGGGAAAACACCACTTCAGAATCTCGCAGAGGAATACGCGGCGTTCCGGCAGCAGGCGCTGATGAACCTGGAAATCGCTCAACTTTAGACCATGCCATAGAAATAACAACAGCCAACACAATTTTTTCAACATAAAACTCCGGGACTGAACAGCCGCTCAGTCCCGGAGTTTTCATAACCATCATTTATATCTCTCTTCCAATCCCAAACTTTCTAAAATGCCATTGCGGTACCTTTGTACATGCCGGTGACTCTTCCGAATCTGCAAAATTCTTCACGCCCTCATACTGCGCCGGGCTGATCACATGCCGGTCCCCCTCCATATGGTGATGCGGGCCGTAGCTGTTGAATGTGCTTGGGACGAGTTCCGCCGTAATCCTGTGTATTCCTTCTGTAAGGCCGGTAATCACCCATGCCGGCCCCCAAATCACGCCATACTCCCTGTTATCCACCCATATTCTGGCGCAGTCCCCATGGATATGCCCCAGCTTTATCCTGCCGTCTTCACCGGCAGCCGCCATACATTCCACGGTTACCGCTGAACCACAGAACGGGAACCCCGCCGTCAGTAAATCATGGCAGGAGATATCACCCCCGATTTCCTCCAGGTGAGTCCCATCGGAATGTTTGGAGGCCAGTCCCTCACGGAGGCGCTGCTCCGGTTATACTGCCAGAGATGAAACACCATGTTATTGATTCCGCTTCCTGCCAGCCAGTCCACATAATTTTCCAGATTTTCGGGACTTAAGCCCCAGCCGCTTCCTCCAAGGGCTTCCGCGAGTGATTCTCCATCGTAAAACTGCTTTGCCAGGGTGGAAGCAATTACCGGATAGTAGTGGTTGCCCGGATACCGTTCCAGCGCATCGACTGCCGGAACATTCACATTCTTTAAATTCCAGCAGACAGAACCACTGCACGAGGTTTGAAAGAACAGATTTTCTTCTGCCTTCAAATGAGCCGTATACCGTTTCCCGTACCGGACACACCAGTCGTTACAATTCTGATAAAATGATTCTGCCAGAAGATCAGTAAGAATCTGCCAGTAACGATACCGGAACTGATGGTATCCCTCCTTCTCCACAAAAAGGAGTTCCAGTTTTTCCATAACGTCCTCGTGATAGAGCTTTTCATATCGCTCCCCCGCCTCCTCGCACCATGGAACGCCCCCATTTTTTATGGAAACGCCGTGCCCGTAGAGAAATCCCACCTCATCACTGAAAAATCCGGTCACGTAATCGAATGCTTCCGGATGCAGTCCCAGCCTGTACCCGTCATAAACAGTCCCGACAAAATACTTCATCTCCTCTCTGTCAAAGGTATTAAACTGATGGACCTCATGCCACTCCACACGCCCGTTTTCATACTGCATCCACCGGCACCGGCTGTCTGGAAAATGTTCCAGCACTCTGCCGTCGGCCGATCCGGACGGCCATCCGTTTTCATCGTATATCCAGAACTGCAGGCCGATCTCCTTCGCGTGTAAGATCAGCCGGGACAGAAGATCCAGATACGCCTCACTCATATACGCCGGAATCCCCGGATAATATCTGGGATGAAAGACCGTCCCGTGAAATCCCATTTCTTTCATGGCGGACAGCTGTCCCATCATTCGCTCCGGCTCCAGACGATCATTAACCGCCCAGAATGCCAGAAAATTCAGCTCATTTCTCATAACCGATTCCATCCAAATCATAAATCTCTTCCTTCAGACATCTGCATCCTTCCACCAGATACTTCGGCCGTTCATCCTCATGCACCGTTGAAAGAATGACCTGCGCCAGAATGAGATTTTTCACATTCCGGATATCCAGATGGGTGGTCCGGCTCCAGTCCGGATAATAATTTTCACTCACTGCGGCTTCCGTTGTGCCCGTATCCAGCCCGATATCGGACTTATCACCTGTCTTGTTATACTTTGCCGTATCTCCCGCCTTATAGTCCGGTACTTCCGGATATCCCTCCGGAATCTCATCCAGCCGGACTCCTCCGATCGCCGTATAGTCGATGTTCTGGAACACCAGATTTTCAATCGGATGATCCTTATTCGCATCCACCCGGATTCCACCGAATTCCGGTCTCCCCATGACATCGTCCTGGAAACGGTAGTGAATCTTTTCCATTTCTTCATCGTCCCTTGCAGTCAGCCCGGAAATGGTTACCCTCCTAAGCGTTCCGATTTCCGGCATTTCCTTCAGTTCCACAGAGGAACCGATCTCCTCCATGCGGTTGTTCAACAGAATGAAGACGGGCCTGCTCACATTGTGCATGGTGTTTCCCTGAATGCAGATATCCGAGATATTTCCGCCCTCGGTGCACTCGATCTTAATTCCCTCCCGCCATACATTCTGGAAGGTACAGCCGGAGACCGTCACATTTCGGATATCCCCGATGGATTTGAGGCCGATCCGGATTCCCGCACAGATGGAGGTAAAATGGCAGTCCGATATGTGGACATTTTCCACAGGGTACTCCCTGCTGCCCGCCTGAAGGCAGAGATTGTCATCCGTACCGGATATCCTGCACCGTGCCACAAAGACATTTCTGCATCCGTCGAAATCGAGGCCGTCTCCATTGTATCTCTTATCGTTGCAGATCTCCAAATCTTCCACCCAGATGTTTTCACTATCCAGAAATGCGGTTGTCCATGCGGCGGACTGATAGAGCTTTATCCCCTTCAGCTTCACATCACGGCATCTCAGGAAACGAATCATCATGGGCCGGTAAATGCTTCCTTCATTCGGAAAGCTTTCCGCATTTCCGTCGATGATCCCCTCCCCCATGATTCCGAAATTCTCCGCCTCCTCCGCGTAGATGAAACAGCGGTCCATATCATGCTCGTTGACATAGCGGTTGTAATGAGTGTCCGTCCCGTACGCGCCAATGGAACCGCTTGCTGTCAGCTTTGCCGACGCCGTCACGATCAAATAGACGCCCGACTTCATATACAATGTTCCGGAGATGAATTCGCCCTTTTCCAGCAGAACGTACCCGCCGCCCTCCTGGCTGCACCGATCGATTGCCGCCTGAATCGCTTCCGTGTCCAGTCTCTTTCCGTCCCCCGCCGCGCCAAAATCTTTTACTGAATAAAATGTTTCCATATCATCTCTCCTTTGACTGTCTTCTCTCTTTTTACTGTCAGTATAAGCCATATCCTGAAAATTTGAGTGCCGCTTTTTTTAGGTTTCCATGCACATTTTTCAGGAGTCTTCCTGTTTCTTTCTGTTACAAAAACTAATCCCGGCAGCAATCCCCTGTTTTTATACTTTCAGGCTCCCGAATCTTCTTTTATAATAAAAATGGCAGCACGAATACCATTATTATGAAAGCGGGGTATCATTATGACTTACTCTTATAAACAATTTTTTCGGCAGATCTATGAATCCGCCCCTCCCAAATACGCCTGCACCGCAACGGATGCCGCTTCCTTTCTAATCTGGAAGGACAAATCCAGAGACCGTCTCCGGGAATTACTCGGCCTTTCACGTCTGGAGCAGTTTATTGCCGATTCTGCTCCGTACAGCAGGGAAGCAGAGCTTATAAGTACCTTTCAGGAGGACGGATATACCCGGTATAAACTGAAAATACAGACACTGCCGGATGTTTTCATGCCTTTTTACATGCTGGTTCCAGACGGACTTTCGGATTCCCGGCCCCATAAGGCCATGATTGCTATTCCGGCCCACGGCGCCAGCAAGGAAAGTGTGGCCGGCGTTCTCACCGCTTCCGGAGTCAGGGAAAAGCTGGCGGCCGATCCCAAGGAGAGTTACGGCCTTCAGCTGGTCAAAATGGGCTATACCGTATTCTGCCCCGATCCCCCGGGATATGGAGAACGCTTAGAGCCGGTATCCATGGAGGATCGTACCTTCCTCGGCGATGTCTTACCGAATCCTCTTGGCTCTTCCTGTAAAAATCTGACCATGACCGCGGAAGCCCTGGGACTTACCTTTGCCGGTCTCGCCCTGTGGGATCTGATGCGGCTCGTCGATTATACAGAGACACTTCCCACGATCGATTCAGAGAGACTCGGCTGCTGCGGCTTTTCCGGGGGCGGTCTCTATACCATGTGGCTTGCCGCCATGGACGACCGAATCCGCCTTGCAGTGATCAGCGGGTACTTACACAGTGCAAAAGAAAGTATCCTGGAAACCCATTTATGCCCCTGCAATTTCGTTCCCGGACTGTGGCGTGATTTCGATCTGTGTGACATCGCCTCTCTCATCGCTCCCCGGCCCGCGTTCTTTGAAAATGGACTTCAGGATGTGCTGAACGGGCCAAAAGGCATTGATGATCCCATCAGCCAGTTCCACAAAATCCAGAGAATCTACTCCCTGTTCGGCAAAGCCGGCCATGTGCGCCACCGCACCTTCGACGGTCCACATATGTGGTATGGACTGGGATACGATTTCATAGACGAATCCTTTGGATCTTCATTGTAGTAAAATAGCGGGAGCGTTAAACCGGACCATGATTGATTGTCCACTTTTCGCTCCCGCCTTTTATTTGCTTTTCCGGCTTGTTTGCCGGTCATATCATCTGCCCTTCCGGCTTACTTCCCGGTCATTTTATCTGCTTCCGTCTGCATGAATTCCAGGATCTTATCGAGTCCTGCCGCCTTCTGACTCTCTATATACTTATTGACGGCTGCGTCCACATCATTATTTTCCACAATGCCTGCCAGGAGCAGCTTGCCCTGCTCGTCGTATAACTGGTCTCTCTGCGCCAGCTCTGTCTTGATGCTGCTGGTGTCAGGGTTAAAGCCTGTCAGTGGAGATACGACAAGGCTGTCCTTTTCAAGCCATTCATTTTCCATCTCCAGCGCCTTTGGTGTGATCATTCCCGATGGCTTATCAAACTGGCCTCTGACAAACGGCCAGCAGAACCAGCCCAGGAATGTGGAATTTGCTGCATCCTGGCCTTCCGGATACTGGATGGAGCCGTCTTCGCCCTTTACGTATGTTTCCCCCTCAATTCCATACATGAATAAATTATATGCATCCTCATCCGTGTTTAACAGTTCCAGGAGCATCAGAAGCCGTTCCGGGTTGGCCGCATTCTTGTTGACTGCAAATGCGTTGTTTAACGGGGAATCATAGCGGTACTTTCCGTCCGAATAAATTTCTGCATATCCCAGTTCTGCATTTGGAATGTTGAATACAACGCCCTGCATGGCATTCTCGTGAAGCCCCACCTTTGCAAATGTCTTGCCGTTCTCAAACATCTTAGTATCGGTCTCGGAAAGCTCATTTTTCGATACGATGCCTCCGTTATACCACTTGTTCATCCAGGTGACTGCCTCTTTAAACATCGGAGTCTCTTCCACAGCCTTAAGTACTGGCTTTTCTTCGTTAAAATCAAAGGTCAGGGTGTGATAATTCATGTTGTCCATTTCATATTTTGCATGAAGTACAGCCAGCACATCGCTGTATGTATTGCCTCTCGGGAAACCTGATTCGAATATCGTAATATCCGGAACCTTTGCCTTGGCCTCTGTCAGCATGGCATCCAGATCCTCGATCGTCTCAAGCCTGGAGGTATCGACTCCGTACTGATCCGCCAGATCCTTCCGGTAAAGAAGAATCGCTTTGGAGCTCTTCTTTTTCGTCCACGGCATGGCCACCAGCTGGCCGTCGATGCTGCATGCGGTCATAGAGCCATTTTCCTGATACGTCGCATAGAGTGACGGCGCATACTGCTGCATGAAATCATTTAATGGCATCAGACCGCCCTTGTTGGACATCTTATTATAGAGCATCCAGTCAGAAACATACATTCCATCAAAATCATCTCCGCCTGCGACAAGGGAGGTCATCTTATCCTCGTAATCGCCGAACGGCACGTAATTGAACTCTATCTTATCAATATTCAGTTTGTCTCTATACGTTTCGCAAAATTTGTCCAGTACCTCCTCCTGCGCCTGATACTTATCGCTGCAGGACCATAGCTTCAGCGTCACTGGTTTTAACTCCGCGGGAGTCTCTCCCGCCTCTGTCTTTGCCGCGGTGCTTCCCTGTGTCTCCTGCGTTTTGGACCCGCAGCCTGCAAGTCCCGTCATGCACAGCGCAGCGGCCAGTGCAATCGATAATGCCTTTGTACCTGTTCTTTTTTTCATTGTAACCTCTCTCCTTTTGATTATTATATATTTTTTTGTTGCGCATTGCAAAAACATCTGTATCATTTTGCGGTGATGCCTCTGTCAGGGTTGCAGTTCACAGCTCGGTCGGTCTCTGCTTCCCGGTCTGTCCCGGCTGGCTTACGCGTAGTTTCCAGTGACTTTGCAGGGGATTAGCAATTCTTAACGCGCAGGATTTTTCGTT
>OGZT01000367.1_pt1 | contig 36628 bp, 37 predicted proteins | sample 1576891 | NCBI WGS metagenome assembly OGZT01 (sample SAMEA3541521, study PRJEB24748) | human gut metagenome | biome: human gut; feature: human-associated habitat; material: faeces | place: China | collected 2012 | reverse complement strand
CTGCCTGAATCTTTCCAGTAAACATAGAAACTATTACTCCAATAACAATAAGTCCGCACCAAATTCCATTAATCATTTTTTTTCCTCCTGAATGTTTTTGTTCATATTATCTGTTCTATATTATATTCTATCAAATTTTCTGGAATTTTCTATCAAACAAAATAAATATATATTTGTTCATATTTTTATAAAATAACCATTAGAAATAAAAGATATTAAAAAAAATAAAATTCATATTTTATGTATAAGAATAATTTTACATATAAAAAACCCAGTTGATTCATACCAACTGGGTTATGCCATCTTATTTTATTTTTTCTCTAAATATACCACATTTTCATCTACAAATCCAAGGTCTTTAGCTAAATGACAAGCATAGAAATGTCCTTCTCCAACTTCTTGAAGTTTTGGATCTTCCTGTCTGCATATATCTTTTGCATAAACACATCTTTTTGCAAATCTACATCCTTTTTCAGGATTGATAGGAGAAGTAATCTCTCCTTGAAGTCTTATTCTTTCCATTTTCTTAGTTACACTAGCTACTGGTATAGCTGATAATAGTGCTTTTGTATATGGATGAATAGGATTCTTAAACAAGTCTTTTGATGGAGCTTTTTCAACAAGCTGTCCTAAATACATAACTGCAATATCATCAGAGAAATGTTTTACAACTGATAAGTCATGTGTTATGAACATATATGTAAGTCCAAATTCCTCTTGAAGATCTTGCATCAGGTTCAGTACTTGTGCTTGAATAGAAACGTCAAGAGCAGATACTGGCTCATCACAAACTATGAATTTAGGATTCAATGCAAGTGCTCTGGCAATACCTATTCTTTGTCTTCTTCCTCCATCAAGTTCATGAGGATAAGTGTTTATAAGTCTTTCACTTAATCCAACTGTCTCCATAAGTTCCATTACTCTTTTATCACGATCTTCTCTATTTTTATAGATTCCGTGAATAATAAGTGGTTCTGCAATAATTTCACTTACAGTCATTCTTGGATTCAAAGACGCAAACGGGTCTTGGAAAATGATCTGCATTTTTTGTCTGATTTCTATCATTTGCTCTTTTGTATAATTTCTAATATTTTTTCCTTCAAATAAAATTTCTCCATCAGTAGCTTCCAGAAGTCTCAAAATAACTCTTCCTGTAGTTGATTTTCCACAACCAGATTCTCCAACTACTCCTAGTGTCTTTCCTTCACGAATTGAAAAATTTACATCATCTACTGCATGAAGTAATCCTTTTGGAGTATTAAAATATTTCTTTAGATTTTTTACTTCAAGTAAAACTTTGCTATTTTCCATTATTTTTTATCCTCCTGTTCCTCTTTAAATTCTACCAATCCTTCACAAATAAGGCATCTTACTTTATGTCCTTCAGTTACTTCTACAACATTTGGATCCTGCTTAGAGCAAAGTTCTGTTGCATGAGGACATCTAGGATGGAATTTACATCCTTTTGGCAGATCAGTAGGGTCAGGCATTAACCCTTGAATAGGTTTTAATCTAGTAGTTTCTTCATCTAAGCTTGGAATAGATCCAAAAAGTCCATGTGTATATGGATGTTTAGGATTTTCAAAAACATCTAATAATGTTCCTGCTTCTATTATTTCTCCAGCATACATTATAGCTACTTTATCACATACTTGTGCAACTACTCCAAGGTCATGTGTAATAAGGATCATTGCAGTTTTAAATTTTTCTTTAAGGTCATTCATCAAATCAAGAACTTGAGCTTGAATAGTAACATCTAGTGCAGTTGTTGGTTCATCTGCTATCAGAAGCTTTGGATTACATGCAAGAGCTATTGCTATAACAACCCTTTGCTTCATTCCTCCAGAAAATTGATGTGGGTAATCATTTACTCTGGCACCTGGAATTCCAACAAGCTCAAGCATATCTTTTGCTTTTTCTAAAGCTGCTGCTGCTCCTATTTGCTCATGGATATCTATAACCTCAGCTATTTGTTCTCCAACAGTCATAACTGGATTAAGAGAAGTCATTGGATCTTGGAATATCATTGATATCTGGCTTCCTCTGATTTTTCTCATTCCTTCTTCAGTTTCTTTCAAAAGATCTTTTCCAAAGAATTTAATAGATCCTTTTATTACCTTTCCAGGAGGATTTGGAACAAGTCCCATAATACCTAGAGCAGAAGTTGTTTTCCCAGCTCCAGTTTCTCCAACAAGACCTATAGTCTCTCCTTCATTAAGTTCTATATCAAGTCCATTAACAGCAGATACTGTTTCGCTTTCTGTAACATATTGAATAGTTAAATCTTTTATGTCCAATAATTTTTCGCTCATTTTATAATTCCCCCTAACTCTATTATTGTTTTAATCTTGGATCTAGTGCATCTCTAAGTCCGTCTCCTAAAAGGTTCAATGATAAGATAGTTATCATTATAGCCACTCCTGGGAATGTAGTTACCCACCATGCATATCTAAGGTATTGTCTACCTCCAGACAGCATAGATCCCCATTCTGGAGCAGGAGGCTGTATTCCTAGTCCAATAAAACTCAATCCTGCTGTTGATAAGATTGCACTTGCAACCCCTAGAGTTCCTTGTACAATTACAGGAGCTAATGAGTTAGGAATTATATGTCTAAATATTATTCTTGCATTACTTGCACCAATAGCTTTTGCAGCTTCAACAAATTCCTGATCTCTTATAGAAAGAACTGAAGCTCTAACTATTCTTGCATATCTAGGTATATTAGATACACTGATAGCAACCATCAGGTTAAGTATACTTGGTCCTAGTGCAGAAACGATAGCAATAGCCAAAAGAATACTTGGTACTGCTAGGAATATATCCATTATTCTCATAATTATATTATCCAATTTTCCACCATAGTATCCAGCTAGAGCTCCCAAAGTTCCTCCACATACAATTGATATTCCAACTGCTACGATTCCAACTTTTAATGATACTCTTGCACCATGGATAAGTCTTGCAAATATGTCTCTACCAAATTCATCAGTTCCAAGCCAGTGAGCTGCACTTGGTCCTTGCAATCTGCTTCCTAAATTCTGTTTGATTACTACTGTGTCATAATTCGCTATAACATCAGCAAATAATGCTAATAAAACTAATATACATAAAATAACAAGTCCTAAAAGAGCCATTTTATTCTTTTTCAGCATTCTCCATACTTCTCTCCATTGGCTTCTTTTTTTATTAGCTTGTTTTGTATTTTCTTTAGATGACATCTTAATCCCCCTTACTACTTATATTGTGATTTGATTCTAGGATCAACATAAGCATACAATATATCTACCAATAGATTTACAACACTGAATGTTGCGGCTAGGAATATAACCGCTGCTAGAACTGTTGGAGTATCCTTTTGTCTGATAGCATCAACCATAAGTCTTCCTACACCAGGCCATGAGTAAACTGATTCTGTAAGAACAGCTCCTCCTAAAAGACCACCAAATTGTAATCCAACTACTGTGATTATTGGGATTAGCGCATTTTTAAGAGCATGTTTATTGATTACAACTTTTTCTGCAACCCCTTTAGCTCTCGCAGTTCTGATATAATCCTGTCTTATAACTTCCAGCATAGAAGAACGCGTCATTCTCGTTATGATAGCAGCAGATCCTACCCCTAAAGTTACTGACGGCAGTATCAAACTCTTGAGACCATCAAATCCTCCAGAAGGTAATAAACCTAATTTAACAGAGAAAGTAAGTATAAGCATAAGTCCTAACCAGAATACTGGCATAGAAACTCCAAGTAATGCTAATATCATACTGAAACTGTCTAAGAACGAATATTGTCTTGTAGCCGAAATAATACCAACTGGTATACCTATACAAACTGAAATTATTATTCCAATAACAGCTAATATAAGTGTATTTGGGAATCTAGAAAATATTTCTCCAAAAACCTCTCTTCCAGTAGTGTAAGATCTTCCAAAGTCACCAACAACAGCTTTTCCCACATATCTAAAATACTGAACCAAGAATGGATCATTAAGTCCCATTTCTTCTCTCAATTTCAAGATTGCCTCTTTAGGTGCATTTTCACCCAAAATTAACTGTGCTGGATCCCCAGGAGTTAATGACATGATAGTAAAAACTAAAAGCGATACTCCTAATAATACAGGAATAAGTAATAAAAGTCTTCTTAATACGTATTTGTGCATCTTTTAGTACGACACTCTAACTTTTTAAAGTGCTCTCTCCTTTCCTTTAAATTTTAATATATATTTTAATTTTTGTTGCAAACCCTTTTTATTTTAAAGGGCTGAATCTAAAAAGTATAAATTTTAGATGCAGCCCTTCTCTAAATATTTATTTTTTAAGTTAGTTTCTTTTTAAAATTAAATTTGTTTAAATTTTGTACCATATAATCTATGGTGTCCTGCTGCTTTTAATTTAAAGTTGTCTACATATTTTTGTAATCCAGCATTTTGAGCTTTGTATGCTGTTATGTATAAAGGCACTTCTTCTTGAACTATAATTTGTACTTCATTATATAAAGCTTTTCTTTCATCTTGGTCATTTGAGTTTCTTGCTTTTGTTAATAATTCATCAACTTTAGGATTGTCATAGAATGCTCTGTTTCCAGCTCCACCGAAGCAAGATGTATGAAGTAATGGATATAATCCATAGTCAGCATCTCCAGTTACACTTACCCATCCTAGGATAAACATTTCATGGTCTCCTCTAGAAGTGCCATCTAAGAATGCTCCCCACTCAAGAGTTTCAACAGCTATATCTACTCCAATAGCTCTTAATTGATCTTGAACTATTATAGCAATATCTCTTCTGTCTGGATTTTCATTAATCCAGATTTTTGATTTAAATCCATTTGGATATCCAGCTTCAGCTAATAGAGCTTTAGCTTTATCTATATCAACTGTCCAAGCTTTTGCTTCATCACTATGTCCAAATACTTTTGGTCCGATAAGTGAATTAGCTTTTGTAGCTGATCCTTTATATACTGTAGAGATGATATCGTCTACATTGATTGCAGATGCAATAGCTTGTCTTACTCTTACATCATTAAATGGTGCTTTTTTAGTATTAAATCCAATGTAATCTATAGATAGAGATGGCTCTTCTAAGAATACTAGGTTTTTGTCTTCTCTTATTCTTTCTTTATCCATTCCTTCAATATCATAAGCTATATCGATTTCTCCAGTTTCTAATCCTATTGTTCTGTTAGTTGCTTCAGGTATTGCTCTGAATATAACATTTTTTATAGGAGTTTCCCCTAAGAAATAATCTGGGTTAGCTTCAAGAACTATTCTGTCTCCAGAAGCCCATGATACAAATTTGTATGGTCCAGTTCCTACTGGATGCTGTCCATATGAATCTCCAGAAGCTTTAACAGCTTTTTCATTAAGTATAGCTGTTGTTGGATGGCATAAATGGCTTAATAAAGCTCCAAATGGTTGTTTAGTTATTACTTTAACAGTATTTTCATCTACTACTTCTACTTTATCCACAGTCCCTATAATGTGAGATACTTGTGGAGAACTTTTCATTCTGTCTAAAGAGAACTTAACATCTGCTGCTGTTAAAGGCTCACCATTGTGGAATTTTACTCCTTTTCTTAAATGGAATACAGTTGTCACATCATCTGGCTGTTCCCATGATTCAGCAAGACTTGGTATAATATTCATATTTTCATCTTGTTCAACTAATCTATCATATATTTGAACTGTTACTTTTGATGACGGTGCATCATTTGTTGCATGTGGATCCAAAGATTTTGCATCTGCTCCATTAGCTACTACCAAAGTATCTTTTGTTGCTGCCTTTGCTCCTGTTGTTTCTTTACTTCCACCACAAGAGATAAATAAGAATACTGATAGAAGTGCTAAGATCAATAGATGTAATTTCTTTTTCATAAATAACATTCCTCCCTAAAATTATATTTTTATTTTCGTTTCATTTTGAAAAATTATTGCCACATTTTTAAAAATGAAAACTTATTTTGAGTGTACATAATTGAAATGATTGTTTTTATTACAACACTCTTTCTATAATAAGGATACAACATTTTAAAAATAAGTAAAGAAATATTTTTTTCTACATCCCTTCAACATTGTCTTTTTTAAATATAATTATAGAAAGAATGTACTATTTATTAGGCTTTAAGTCAAATTTATAAAATTTATATGGCAAATATAGATTTTATATATGATAAAATATCGTATTATCTATAGAACAAGAATACCAATTTTTCAGTCTTAAAATTAATTTTTTTTAATAATTAGTGAAAAAATGAGCTTATTTTTTTGAGTAAATTTTTGAAGCTACATAAGCTGTTATCGGCACTGCAACCAAAATACCTATGCTTCCACAAAAAGCTCTTAATATCTCAACAACTATTGATTCAAAGTTTAATATTCTTATAAGTGGATATTGACTTTTTTGTAGGTATATAAAAATGGTAGTCATAAGACTGCTTCCTATATAAGCAAGAATAAGTGTATTGATCATTGTTCCAATGATATCACTTCCTATTCGCATTCCAGAAAGAAACAATTCTTTTCCATGTATATCTTGATTTTTTTCTTTTATTTCATTCAATGCTGAAGAGATAGACATAGCTACGTCCATTACAGCTCCCATACTTCCGAGTATAACCCCAGCTGAGATAACCTCTTTTATTTTTATATTCTGCAACATAGAAGCATAATTTAAAGCCTCAGTTGTAACATATCCAGTCAATCTCATTGTATTTACAAAAGTGAAAGACAGTATCCCTGCCACTAAAACTCCACCTATTGCCCCTAATATCGCTATTATCCCCTTGTTATTAAAACCTGTCATGAGATATATAGTAACTATAGAAGCAAAGAGGGCTGTTATAACTGATAATAATATTGGAGAATACCCAACTATTATTCCCGGAATAAAAACTTTATATATGAATACAACTACAAGTAAAAGCGCTATCATTGCTTTAAATCCTTTGAACTTTGAAAAAGCCAAAGTTGTAATTACAAAAAGTGCTCCTAAATATATTATGTCATTTCTTTTATCTTTGTCTGCTACATAATATTTTTCGTTTCCCTCTTCATCAATATCATGATAAAGAACTACATTGTCTCCCTCTTTTACATTTATATTAAAAGCATCTTCCCTATAGATAGGAAATTCAACAAGAATTTTATCCCCTTTCCTATCTCCTTCCATTATAACCACATCATAAAGAAGTATTTCTTTTAACTCTTCAACTTCTTCCTCTGGTGAAAGACAGTCTTCCAATTTCAATATTTTCCCTTTTATGTATTCCTCTTGAGAATATACTGTCATAGAAAATAATGAGTATATCATTAATGCTAGTAATAAAATTTTTTTCATAATCCTCTCCTGTTATCATTTATCCCCATACTTAGTAGAATACTTTAAATCCATACAAAATTCAACTTTTATTTTAAAAAAATTATAAAAAAAACGAGGATATCTCCTCGTTCTTTATTTAATTATTTTCTGATTCCTAATCTAGCGATTAAGTTTCTGTATCCTTCAAGATCTTTCTTAGTTAGGTAAGCTAGTAATCTTTTTCTTTGTCCTACCATTTTTAATAATCCTAATCTTGAGTGGAAGTCTTTTTTGTGAACTCTTAAGTGATCAGTTAGGTGATTGATCTTTTCAGTAAGAAGTGCGATTTGTACTTCAGTAGATCCTGTATCTCCTTCAAATTTTCCAAACTCTTTAACTATTTCTGCTTTACTTCTCATAGCCATTTTATGTTTCCTCCTAAATTATATATTATTTGAGCCAAGTAATACGGGGCTAATCGTAAAACTGAGCACAAATTTACTAGATAATCATATCATATTATCTAAAAAATGTAAATGCTTTATTATTTTTATTCTTGATTTTCTTTATCAAATTCCTTATCTTCTTCTATTTTTTCAATTACTTCTTCTTTTTCTTTCTCTTCTATAACTTCATCAGCTTTTATTTCAGCAGCTTCTTTCTTTGATTCAGCTAAATCAGCAAGAGTCTTCCCATTCATTAAAGCTTCAAATTCAGCTCTGTTAAGAGTTTCTTTTTCTAATAAAGCTTTTGCTATGACATCTAATTTATCAAAATTATCTCTTAATAATTTTAAAGTTTCTTGATACTGAGTATTTACTATTGAAAGAATTTCTTCATCTATATCTTTTCCAGTTTCTTCACTGTAATATTTCTGCTGGAATAAATCTCCTTCTCTAGTTCCGTCAAGAAGTATTGGTCCAAATTTATCTGACATTCCATAAACTTTTACCATACTGTGAACAATACCTGTAACATGCTGAATATCACTGCTTGCTCCTGTAGTTATATCATTAAATACAATCTGCTCAGCTGCTCTTCCACCTAAAGCATATTTTATCATATTTAAGTATTCACTTTTAAAATAATATCCCTTTTCCTCTTCAGGAAGCGACATAGTAAACCCTCCAGCTCTTCCTCTTGGAACTATTGTTACTTTATGAACGGGGTCTGTATTTGGCAGTAAATGAGTTACAACAGCATGTCCTGCTTCGTGATAAGCTGATATTTTTCTCTCTTTTTCTACTACTACTTTAGATTTTCTTTCTGGTCCTATACTTACTTTTTCAGATGCTTCTTCCAAGTCATCCATAGTTATTTCTTCTCTGCCTTCTCTTGCAGCAAGAATTGCAGCTTCATTAAGCATATTTGCAAGGTCAGCCCCTACAAATCCTGGAGTTTTCTTAGCTATTATAGATAAGTCTACATCTTTAGCAATTTTTTTACCTCTAATATGTACTTTTAATATTTCTTCTCTTCCTTTAATATCAGGATTATCAACTATTACCTGTCTGTCAAATCTTCCAGGTCTCATTAAAGCTTTATCCAGTATCTCAGGTCTGTTAGTTGCAGCAAGTACTATGATAGTTTCATCAGTTCCAAACCCATCCATCTCTACTAGAAGCTGGTTAAGAGTTTGTTCTCTTTCATCATTTCCTCCACCTTGTCCAGAACCTCTTTTTCTACCTACAGCATCTATCTCATCAATAAATATGATACAAGGAGCACTTTTTCTAGCTTTGTTAAATAAATCTCTTACTCTTGAAGCTCCTACCCCTACGAACATTTCTACGAATTCAGATCCAGACATGCTGAAAAATGGTACTTTAGCTTCTCCAGCTACCGCTTTAGCAAGAAGAGTTTTACCTGTTCCAGGTCCTCCTAGCAGCAATACTCCTTTAGGTATCTTTGCTCCTACTTTTTTAAATTTTTCTGGTTCTTTTAAGAAACTTACAACTTCTTCAAGTTCTACTTTTGCTTCTGGAATACCTGCTACATCAGCAAATGTTACCTTAGATATCTCTTCACCATTATCTTTAGCTTTAGATTTTCCCATATTAAATATTTGAGGTCCTCCACCGCTTCCTTTGTTCATTCTATTAAGCATGAATATCCATACTCCTATCAATAGAAGCATTGGGAACCAAGATGCAAGCATATTTAATAAGAATGGTAATTCCTGAGGTGGAAGTGATTTTATAGAAGCACTGTTTTCTTCTATTGTTTTAACTAAAACAGGATCATCTCCCAATCTGTCAGTTATCATTCTTGCTTTATATGATTTCACTTCTTTCTTTTCATCTTCAGGTGAATAACCATATACATATCCTTCTTTTTCATTAACTTTTATTATCTCTTTGTTTTTTACATGACTTATAAATTCACTATATCCAATTTCATTACTTGGAGTTTTAGTATTAGTTGATAAAAGAGCTGGAGCAGAAGCTATCAATGTAACAATGAAAAGCAGCATAACAAAACCCTTAAAATTAAATTTTCCTCCAAGGCTTTTTAATTTGTTAGCACGATCCTCTTCTTTGTTGTTGTTTTGGTTCAATCCATCTCTTAATTTAGATTTAAGTTCTTCTTTTCTTTCTTTTATCTCATCATGTATTTTCTCTTTTTCTTCTTTTTTCTTTTCTTCATCTTCTTGTGGTTTTTTACTATCTGGCTCTTCAGAGGTTTTCTTTTCGTCTTCTTGTGGTTTTTCTTTTTTCTCAGACTCTCTTACCTCTTCTTCCTCTATGTAAAGCACTTTTTCTTCCATAAAATCTTCTCTGTTCAACTACTGATCCTCCTTATATTCAATTTTACACAGCTTTTATAATCAGAATTTTTATATTTTTCATTTCCTTTTATTCCTGCAATCCATACTATCTCTTCATTATACAAAACTAAAGGGATTGTATCTCTTTTTTCTTTTGGAACTTTTTCATTTATAAGGATATCTTTTACTTTCTTTTCTGATGTCATTCCTATTGGAATTATTCTGTCTCCATCTTTTCTGCTTCTGATTTTAAGTTTATCTCCCATTTTTAAGCTGGTATAAAAGTTTTGATTGTCATATAATATTTTATCAGTAAAAGATGCCTCTATTACATATTCTCCAAATATTATCTGACCTGGTATTTCTAATTCTACTTCTTTTATACATTGATTTTCCTTTTTTGTGTTCTTTTCTATTGCAAGGAAATCATATTCTTTTTTAAGAACAAATTCCCCATTTAAAGAAATATCTTTGCTACCTCCTTTATCTAAAATATCCTCTATCAGTTGGATTTTCTTTCTCGACACTTCTATACCATAACTGTATAAATATTGTATCAATACTTTACTGAGAAGATATTTATCTAGCTTTTTCAATTTTTCTATACTTAATTTATTATTAACAACATATTCTTCAAGCCTTATTTCCAAAACTTTATTTACTTCTCTTATCTCTTCTATCAAAGAGTAAAGTTTATCTTTAAATTTAGGATTATATCTTTTTTCTATAAATGGAATAAGATCTAATCTTATACTATTTCTTGTAAATTCATTTTCAAAATTTGTCTCATCTATTCTATAAGGAATACTATTCTTATTCAAATATTCAACTATATCTTTTTTATAGATTTCAGATATTGGTCTGATATATACATCTCTTTTAGCAACAATCCCTTCAAGTCCTTCAAGACCAGCTCCTCTTGTCAATCTAAACATAAATGTTTCTAACTGATCATCTTTATTATGAGCCAAAGCAATTTTATTAGCTCCTATTTTTTCAAAGACTTCTTTAAAAAGATCATATCTTGCTTTTCTTCCAGCTTCCTCTAAAGTAAGACCCATATCTTTACCTAGTGCTGTTATATTTATTTTTCTGCTAAAAACTTGTAATCCTTTTTTCTTTCCATATTCTATTGAAAATTTTTCATCACCATCAGAATTTTTTCCTCTTAATAGGTGATTTATATGCACAAGAACCATATCAAAATTTATGTTTTCCCTGAGTTTCATCAACATTTCAACTAAAAAAACTGAGTCAGGGCCTCCTGAAAAACCAACTACTATTTTATCATTTTTTTCTACTAAATTGTCTTTTTTGTTTTTTCTTAGGATTTCCCCGTATAAATTCATAAATTCTCCATTTCATTTTCATAAAATTATAACATATCTTACTGTTTTTTTGCAAAATTATTTAATTATATTTCATTATTTTTTATTACTTCATACTCTCGTGTTTTATAATTGAAGAATATGTTTATTTCCTCTTTATTTCCATTAAAGATATTAAAAGAAAAAAGTTCAAGTTCACTATTTTTATGCCCTTCTCTTACACTTTTAAAGCCTTTCTCTTTTATTATACTGTTGTGAAGCTCAGAATCCTTTAAGCTAATTAACCATTCAGGATAAAATCCTGGTTTTCCTAACATTATAAAATCAAATTTTAGATATTCTTCAAAAACTTTAATATCCTTAAATCCTTTTTCTATATAGAAATCATGTAATATGTTAAAAAGTGCTGATTCTTTATGATTTATTTTTAAATATCCTTTTTTGTCATAATAATCTGCTATTTCCTCATAAAAATCAAAAGAGCTTTTATAGTATCTCTTTATTATATAATCTGCACTCATAGTAAATTTCTCTGAGTTATAATAGTAATCTAATATCTTTTCAAGATTTTTAAGTTTTATTATTTCAGCAAAAGATATAAATTTATTTGAAAAAACTTCATATGGAGGTTTAGAAAAATATTTATACTCATATTTTTCAGCCTCATTGTACATTTGAGTCCCCCTTAATAATTTCAGGAATCCAAGCTGTATCATCTCTGGTTTTAACTCATGAACATATTCAAAAGACTTTTTAAATATTTCATATGTTTCATAAGGAAGTCCAGCTATAAGGTCAAGATGAAGATGAATATTTTTATTTATCCTTCTTACATTATGAGCCAGTTTATCCAATATATTATTCCTGTTTATACTTTTCATAGTATCTGGATTTATAGTCTGCACTCCTATTTCAAATTGAAAGTATCCTTTTGGCACTGTTTCAAGAAAATCCAATGTTTCATCATCAAAAATATTTGCATTTATTTCAAAGTGAAATGTTATCCCTTCTCTATAATTTTCCAAAAGAAATTTCCATATCTTCATATATCTTTCTTTCTTCAGATTAAATGTTCTGTCTACAAATTTTAAAAGTTTTATTGGAGAATCTAAAAATATTTTTAAATCTTCTTTTACTCTGTCCAATGAATAATATCTTACAGTTTTATCTATTGAAGACATACAGTATGAACAGTTAAACGGGCACCCTCTTGAACTTTCATAATAAAATATTTTAGTTCTGTCCTGTAATTCTTCTTTTTCATATGGAAATGGAATTATATCCAAATCTTCTATTATCTTTTCTGTGCCATTGAAACATACTTCTCCATCTTTTCTATAAACAAGGCCCATTACTTTGTCGTTCTCTTCAGTCAAAAAGTTTAAAAAAACTTTTTCTCCTTCTCCTATAAGGATACTATCTATTTCTGGGTTTTCTTCCATTATCTTCTCCCAGCCAAAAGATACTTCTGGTCCTCCCAATATAATTTTTTCATTTGGAAGTACTTTTTTTATCTCCTTTACTATCTCAAACACATATTCTTTATTCCAGATATATGTTGAAAAAATTATTTTATCTGGATTCAGCTCAAAAATATCCTTTATTATATTCAAAAGCTGATTATTAATATTTGTTTCATATATTTCTACTTTTATATTACTATTTGTTTCTGTGTATTTTTTAAGATATCTCACTGCCAGATTCAGATGTACATATTGGCTGTTTATGGCAGCTATAACTACTTTGCTCACTATTTATTCTCCTTATTTTTTCTTTGAAATTCCAAATGTTCTTTATATGTTTTGCTAAAAAAGTGTCCTCCATCCCCTGTGGCAACAAAAAACAGGTAGTCTGTATCAGCTGGATTGTATGCTGCTTCTACTGAAACTACACTTGGATTAGATATTGGCCCTGGGGGAAGTCCTTTATATTTATAAGTGTTATATGGTGAATCTATTTCCAAATCTTTATAATACATTCTTCTTTTTTTATAATCATACAAAAAATTCACTGTTGCATCAGAAGAAAGTGTCATTTTCTTTTTTATTCTATTGTAAAATACTGAAGCCATAAGAGGTTTTTCTTTATCAAGTTTAGCTTCTCTTTCTAAAATAGATGCCATTATCAATTTTTGATAGAATTCATCCTTATCTTCATATTTTTCTGGTGGAAACTTTTTCAGAAACTCTCTCAATAATGTTCTTATTATAAGTCTCTCGTTATAACTTTCTGGTATATAATATGTCTCTGGATATAAATATCCTTCAAAATTTCCTTCTGGTGTAGGATATGGAAATTCTATTCCGTTAAACTCCTTATAAAATTTATCCTTGTCTATTCTTCCATTTTTTTCTAAAAGATCAGCTATTTCAGCTATGCTGTATCCCTCTGGAATAGTCAGTTTAAATACTTTATCTTTTCCTGCCTCAAGAACATCAATAAGATCTTTCATTGACATTTCGCCTTTCAGCTCATAATATCCTGCCTTTATTCCTTTTCCTTCATTTCTGTATTTCAAATAAACTTTAAAAACAAAACTGTCTGAAACAGGGAGGCTTGATAGAGATGCTTTTAATGGGACACCTCTTTTTATCTCAATTATCTTATGATAATTTACTTTTTTATTTATTTCAAAGTAGAAGAAAACTACTACTATTGTTGCAATTAGAATGAACATCCCTGCAATAGTATAGATCCATTTTTTCATTTCAAACTCCTTATATTATATTTTCTTATATTATAACATAATCTACCCTACTATCAAGGATTTGTTGCTTTCTTTTTCAAAAAATAAAAACGACTCAAAAGAAATCTTAATGAGTCTTTGAGCCGTCTTATATATTTATTATTGTTTTTTCTCTTTAGCTTTTTCTATTAAAGGCTTTCTTCCTTTTTTCTCTTGCTTGAATATTTCAATAATCTCTTCTGCTTCTTGGAAAGGAACAGATAAGAAAGAGAAGTTTTCATATACTTCAACATTCTTTAATTTTCTTTCATCAACTTTAGTTTTACTAGTTACCATTTCTACTAATTTCTTAGGAGTCATGTCATTTTTTCTTCCTAAAGCAACAAATAGTCTTACTTTACCAGTTTTTTCCAATGGAGCACTGTTATTTATTTCATTATAATTGCTTTCATCAAGAACATCTTCATATGAATGTTTGATAAGAGCAGCAACGATATCCACTGCATCTTCACCATTTAAAAGTTCTCTTGAAAGTTCTTTGAAGTTATCAAAATTATTTTCAGCAAGTATATGATTTAATTCTTCTATTAATCTGAATTTCTTAGCTTGAATTACATCTTTTACTCCTGGAACTCTTTCTTTTCTGATTTCAGTTTTTACAATTTTTTGAATTTGAAGAAGTCTTCTGTATTCCTGTGGAGTGATAAATGTTATAGCAGTTCCTTCTTTACCGGCTCTTCCAGTTCTTCCAATTCTATGTACATAGCTTTCAGCTTCCTGTGGTATAGAATAGTTGATTACATGAGAAAGATCATTTACATCTATTCCTCTTGCAGCTACATCTGTTGCTACCAATACATTTATTTTTTTAGCTTTAAATCTCTTTAAAGTTACTTCTCTATAGTTTTGACTGATATCTCCATGAAGCCCTTCAGCGTCATATCCTCTGTCATTTAATTTTCCAACTACATCATTTACATCATTTTTAGTTCTACAGAAAACTATTCCATAGAAATCTTTAGTAAGATCTATTATTCTGCATAAAGCTTCAAATTTATCTCTTTCATGTACTTCAAAATAGATTTGATCAGTAAGATCAGTTGTAAGTTCTCTAGTTTTTACAGCTAAAACTTCATAATCTCTCATATGTTTTTTAGCAACTTTTAATATCTCATTTGGCATTGTAGCAGAGAAGAAAAGCATTCTTTTTTCATCATTTGTAGATTCAAGAATTTTTTCTACATCTTCTAGGAATCCCATGTTAAGCATTTCATCAGCTTCATCTAATATGAAATATTTAAGGTTGTCTAATTTTATAAGTTTTCTGTCCATCAGATCCATTACTCTTCCTGGAGTTCCAACTATTATGTCAGTTCCTTTTTTCAATTGTCTGATTTGGAATTCTATTGATTGTCCCCCATATACAGGAGTTATTCTTATTTTTTTACCATTTGCAAGACTGTTCATTTCTTCAGCAACTTGGATAGCAAGTTCTCTAGTAGGAGCTAAAACAATAGCTTGTACTACTTTTCCAGGCTCAAATCTTTCTAATATTGGTAGAGAGAAAGCAGCTGTTTTACCAGTTCCTGTCTGTGCCTGTCCTATTATATCCTTTTCTCCATCTAATAATGCTGGTATAGTTAAAGCTTGTATAGGTGTTGGTTTTTCATATCCTTTTTTTGAAAGAGCCTTTATTGTTTTCTCTCCCAGTCCTAATTTTTTGAATTCTTCTAATTTTTCCATTCTTCACGTCCTTATTTAAATTATTTTATTTCATCATACCACACTAAAAAATCTCATATGCATTTAAAAACAATCAGAGTTTCTTTCCCTCGTGTTCTACAACAAAAAATGTTTTGTAGCATTATAGGAATCCTCTTGTTCTTTTTAAAGATATTTTTAACGGTGTGTTATAAAACAAAATACATTTAAATAAATATCTATCTTATTAAAGAATCCTATGTTTACTACCTAAGAATATATTATACTACACTTTTTAAGAAAATGTAAGCCTTATTTTTGTTCTAAAAATGAAACATGCTCTTTTCTCAATAAAAACAGCATGTTTCAAATGTAAATTATTTTTTTCTGCTTATCTTTTTTATCATAAAACTACTTAATAGGAGTACAATCAAACCAATAAAAATATTATAATACAAACTCATATCTTTTGGTTCTTGAACTGGTTCTTTTTCCACCAAATTCATTTTACCTGTTGAAACCAAATCCCTGTCCTTTATCATACTGCTGAATTCTTCCAGATCATACTTTGGCTTATAAATATTTTCATCTCCAAAAGTTATCTTGTATTTGCCATTTTCCTCTGTTTTAAACATTATCTTAGCAGGTATATATTCCCCTTGGATTTCAGTTATTGAAAGAGGTTTGCTGTCTCCATTTTTTATCTCCAGTACCATTTGTTCTGATCTTGATATTCTTCTGAAATCTATTTGCATATTTTCTTTATTACCAACTTTGAAAATAGTTCCAGTTCTATAATAATCCCTATTTCCAATCGAATAATTTCTTTTAAATTCACCATTGGCTCTTAAATATATTTTATGTACAGGAAGATTATTAGTTTCTATTGTAATTATACTAATTTTATCTTTTTCCTCTGACTGATATTGTAATTTTAGTAAAATAGTTTCAGTTTCCTTTTTTTCATTTCCATAAAATTTTAGAACTGCACCTTTAAAATTACTTTCTTTGTTTAAGTCAGTTACCAGTTTATAGTATGTATATTTTTCTTCTGGAAAATCTATTAATATATTTTCTTTGTCTGGAGTTTTGTATATCTCTCCATAAGTTATATACTCCCAGCTTTTCCCATTATTACTTCCCAGTAACTCATATTCAAAATAAAAATTTCTTTTAGGTATTATCTCTATTCTATTTCCAAATACATCATCTAATTCACTTTTAGGTGAGAATTTAAAAACTGTTTCTAATTTTTCCTCTTTAGCTGTCTCAGAAATTATGTTTCCTGCTGAAATTATTTTTTCAACATCATTGTAACCAACATCTTTTTTCTCAATTACATAAGGTATTTCCTGTCCTTTATCATCTAATATTCTTATATCTCCCAAGTCATTTTTACTCTTAGAGTAGATATCTTCTGTTATATAAAATTCTTTATATTTACTATTTCCATTTACTTCTATCTCTTTAAAATAATCATAAGAAAAAGACTGCAAAGATACTATAAAGAATAGTACTGGTATTATTCTATTCACCTTTTTCCTCCTTTTCTAATTTTTTAAGAGCTGTCTGATAGATATATGAAGTTCCTATCAATATAATTCCCATACTGAAATATGCAAGAAGTTTATATGTACTGCTGAAAGAAACAAAGTCTATAAAGAAACTTTTCAAAACAAAGAATATTCCTATTCCAAGTCCTACTCTTCTTATATTTCTATTAGGTGTTTTGAAACCTTTCCAAACCAGATATCCGCACATAAGCAGTCCTACAATATTTATTACCAGATTTGCTCCATCTATATAGAGTACATTGTTCATTACTAAATAAGAAACTACAATTATATATATTGATTCTCCTATTATCCATGGAACTTTTTTCTCATTAGTTTTAAATATAGTAAAATGTATATCTTTTCTTCCAAAGAAAAATAGATATATATTTACAGCTAAAATTACTGCTATTAACACTATCTTTTCTTTTCCACTTTCATATTTTACATACCCAAACATGTTTATTACATTTATTATCAATATCGAAAATATTTCTATTATTGTTAAAAATATTAAACTAAATCTGTCCTGAAGTTCTTTAACCTTATATGTTACAGTTCTTAATAGTAGATTTATAACTAGAATTCCTATTAATACTCCTAACATCTCTTTTGTATAATATCTTCCTGGCAATTTTTTGATATTCAAAAAAATCACATTATTAATGAAGAATATCGAATATAGGAATATAAGATACTTAAATGGAGCCATTAGACTTTTAATAGTTTTGTTATAGCTTTTTTCCTTCACAATAAAATAAACTACAAAAGAAAGTGAAATTATCAGAATATCCTGTATATACACAAGATAATATTTTTCCTCCCTTATAAAGAAATTTGTTAAAAGAGTTATTAAATATATAAAAACTGCTCCATATTCCACTTCTTTGTTTTTGTATTTTGAAGCCATAAAATATAAAAATACTGCTTCCAGTCCCCATGCTACCACTATATATTCTTTAGAAAGTATTACAGGGATTATCACTATAAAGCATCCTAAAGCTATTACATAGAAAATTTTTGATACTCTGTTTTCTTTTAGTTTATCTCCAAAGAATCCATATATAATACCTACTCCTGCTACCAATCCAGCTTTCATCCAGCTTGGTGTTGTCCCATCTGACAAACTATATATCAGCGAAAACTTTACAATAAGATTAAGGCTGAGAAGTATATAATCAACAATATTGCTTTCTCTATTCTCTTTTCTGTGGGAATTAAGGAAAATAAAACTATATGCTGTTGTGAATATTACAATATAGAAAAATGCAGTAAGTTTATCATCCATATTTTTTGACAGATAAAATACTATTCCTGCCATATTTGTTGAACCTATTACAAATCCAATTATTTTACTATACAGCCAGTCTTTTTTCCAAGATATTCCTAAAACTATTCCTTGAAGTATTAATGAATAAGCTATCAGATAATATATTTTTGTAATTCCACCTTCATAGTAGATATAAGCTCCATATGGTAAATATCCCCCTATCAAAGCTAGTACTCCTATAATCTGCGAACTATATCTCAAGGCCAGTACAACTACCAGCCCTGTTAAAATAACTGAGATAAAAAGTCCCAGTATCATAGAGAACAGACCTAGATACATTGTAGATAACAAGGTAGTTATATACAGTATTCCTATTCCTCCACCTATTAAACCTACAGCAAAATGTTTTTTCTTTTTTTGATATAATTTCTCACCAGCAAAAAGAAAAATAATTCCCAAAAGATACGATCCCGAACTTTTAATATAGTCGTTATTAAAGAAATCTCTAAATTGTGTTTTAAATACCAGAAAGATTCCTAAAAATATTGAAATTATCCCTAGAAAATTAAATCCTTTCAATCCGATAAGTTTTTCTAAAACAAAATTCTTCTTCTCTTTTTCATAAAGATATTTATCTTCTTTTAAATCATATTCTTTCTGTATCTCACTATGAAATACAGAACTCTCTTCTCCAAGTGAAATACCCGCTTCTAAAGCCTTTTTTCTTGAATTCTCTATAAATATATCTGCTTTTTCAGCCACTGCTTTTAGTTCAGCCCTCAACTCATGAGATTCTTTAGACATCTCTTTCATCAATTCTTTATCTTGAATATTAATTTTTTTATGAAGCTCTTTTCTAAAATTATTGAGTCTATTTATTATTCTGTCTTCAAGATCTATCTTTACTTTTTTAGCAGCCATTATCTGAAACTTATTTATTTCTTTTTCTCTTCTTAATCTTTTACTTTCCTTTAACTCTTCTAAAAGTACTACATTTGAATTTTTTAAATCCTCTATTTCCTTTGTTTTCTTCTGTACTTCATCTTTAATTTCTTTTAGAATTTTCTCAAGTTTTTCTTTTTCTTCTAAAAGCTGAGTTTCTCTATTTATATCAGCATCATTTTTTATGCCTGATATTATGGATTCAGCTTCTGAATTAAGCCTCTTTATCTCTTGGTATTTTGCTTCCAAGAGTTCAAGTTCTTTTTTCTTATCTATCATTTTTTCACCTGCTCCTCATTTCCATTTTCCTCTGTGTCTGTAACTTTTTTATTTACTATTTCCATATTTTTAGTTACATACATCAGAAGATACAATACTCCCATAATCAGAAGTGTCCCTGTAAGAAGTGCATAATCTTCCATTTTTAAAATTGAGAATAGTATAGAATATATACCTATAAGAAGAGCAAACATTCCCAATCCATACTTGATATTTTTTGTAACACTTGCTATGTATAATGATACTGGTACTATAACTGCTGTAGCTGATATTCCATAAGCAGTTATAAAACTTATATGCTCAGCTAATGATAAAAGCAGAAGATAAAACATAACTAAAGAAAATCCTACAATTCCATATTGAACATAGTGAGTTTCTTTTTTTCCTGATACTTCAAAAAGATATACTGCTAATAAACTCATCATTATAAATAGAACTCCATATTTAGCTGCTCTTATTACCTGTCTGTAATGAGTTATTCCATTATATAGAGCCACTCCTGCCTGTGCTTCTGATAAATCTATTTTATTCCCATCACCTATAAAAAAGTATTGTTTATAGTTTCTTGTAAGATGAGATATATTCCAGTTGGCTGTAAATCCATTTTCATTTATGACTCTTTCTCTAGGAAGCATCCCATAGAAACTTGGATTTTCCCATGCTGATTTTATAAAAAAGCTGTTGTCTTTTCCCATTGGCAGAAGAGTTATTCCTTCGCTCCCTCTAAATACCAATTCTATATTAAATGGAATTTCTTCTAATTCCTCATTCTTTATTCCTAATTTTCCTGAAATTCCCTTAGATATCTGAAATGGTTTTCCTAAACCAGTTCCTGATTCCAGTTCTATCTCCTTACCATTAAAATTAAATTTATCAATTTTAAGAAGAGCCTTTATATCTGTTATTCCTAAAGATACACTTATTTCATTATATTCTATAACTGAATTTTCTGGAATATTTGACAATACTTTAGAAAAATTTCCTTTCATATTTAATTCTCCAGTATATACCATAGATTTATATATACCTCTTTTTCTTACCTCTTCTTTTAGATCAACGTTTACATCTAATTTTTCTGGTAAAACTACTAAACTGTTTTTTCTTTTTTTACTTTTAATAACTTCTATTTGTTTTCCCTGCTTGTCTACTGTGTATTCTCTTTCATAATATTCCTCTGTATAAGGAACTACAATAACAGGCCCTGCTATTGTCTGTGTCTCTCCCCATTCTCTTCCTATATTCTTAATTGTAGAGTCATACAAATAATTTCTTTCATGTACCACTCCATTTACAAACATAAGAGGAATCTGTAATAAAAGGCTGAAAAAAAATAAAAATAGAGCCTTCTTTAGTAGTGGATTACCTGCTGTCTTAACTTTCTTCTTCATTGCTTTCCCTCCCGAATCCATGTTTTACATGTTTTATTAGATTAAGTTTATCATATTTACTGCTTTTGTTCTAATTCTTTTTTGCTCTAAATCGGAAAGAAGTTTTTTTAAAATTTAGTATTGTCTTTAATTCGTAATTTGGGTATAATAAGAAAATACATTATTTTTTTAATATTATTATTTAAATACAAAAGGGGGAATAAAATGAACACAAAAATGAAAGCATTCAAAGCTGCTTTTCCTCATACCATTCCTATTTGTGCTGGTTTCTCATTTTTAGGACTGGCCTATGGGATATATATGAATAAAATGGGATTTTCTTTTGTGTATCCGATGCTTATGAGTCTCACTATTTTTGCTGGATCTATGGAATTTATAACTGCCAATCTTCTAGTCTCTGTTTTTGATCCGCTAAACGCTTTCCTACTGGCTGTTATGGTTAATGCAAGACATCTTTTCTATGGGGTATCTATGCTGGAAAAATATAGAGGAACTGGAAAGAAAAAGTTATATCTGATATTTGGAATGTGTGATGAATCATTTTCCATCAACTGTACTGCTGATATTCCAGAAGGAATAGATAAGGGTTGGTTTATGTTTTTTGTTACTCTTTTAAACTATGCTTACTGGGTATCTGGAGCTACTTTAGGCGGAATATTAGGTTCTTTCATAAATTTCAATACAAAAGGAATTGATTTTGTAATGACTGCTCTTTTTGTTGTTATATTTCTTAGTCAATGGGATTCTCAAAAAGATCATCTTCCTGCTATAATAGGAGTTTTAGCTTCTGTCGCATGCCTTCTTGTATTTGGAATGGGAAATTTCATCATTCCATCAATGATAGCTATACTTATTTCACTTACACTGAGCAAAAAGAAGCTTGAAAAGGAGGAAATTAAATGAGACTTACAGTAGAACAAGAAATAATAACTGTAGCTATGGTAGTACTTGGGACTCTTTTAACAAGATTTCTTCCCTTTATAATTTTCCCTGCTAACAAACCTACTCCGAAATATATACAGTATTTAGGTAAAGTCCTTCCATTTTCTGTAATAGGAATGCTGGTTGTTTACTGCCTGAAAGAAGTTTCAGTTGTTTCTTCTCCTTATGGACTTCCTGAATTTATTTCTATTGGAGGGATAGTAATACTTCACAGATGGAAAAAAAATATGCTTCTATCTATTGGTGGAGGAACTATTTTATACATGATACTTATTCAATATGTTTTTTAAATATAAAAATCGGCTCAAAAATATCATGAGCCGATTTATTTTTTATAAATATTTTAAAATTTTTTACAATTTATTTCTTATAAAATAAATTATTTAGTTAACCATGCAGTATACATCCAGATATGTTTTTGATAAGCTGCACCTATTCCTGTAAATAAATCTGCTGTTTCCTGATCTTCAAGGTCTCCAGCCATTTTTAATGCTACATTCATTTCGTCTAAAAGAAGTTTGAAGTTTTCAAATATTCCTTTTACTGCTTCTATACCTGTATATGGTTTTGATTCTATTTCTTGAAGCATAGAATGTTCAAGATATACTTTAAGTGAAGCAAAAGGTCTTCCTCCTATCATCAATATTCTTTCTGCTACTTCATCTATATGTTCATCTGTTTCAGACATTACTCCATCAAGCATTGGATGTATAGTGAAAAAATGTTCTCCTTTTAAATTCCAGTGGTAATTATGCACTATAGTCTTAAAAATGTGTAAATTTGCCAAAAATTTGTTCATTTGATAGATTAATTCTTCTTGTTTCTTTTTCATGATAAAAACCTCCTGATAATTTTGTTTATTCTCTAGTTGCCTCTGTATATATTATTAGGTGGTTTTCTATTATTCCTTTTAATATTTTAATATTTTTTTAATCTAGCTCCTGAATTCCTCCTCCATTAATAAAAAGTATTTGTCCACTTGTCCAGCTTGAAGCAGGACTTGCAAAATACAGTACTCCCATAGCTATATCATTTACTTCTCCCAATCTTTTTACAGGAGTTTTAGCAAGCATTTTCTCTTCAATTTCTGGAGTAAGCACAGATGCAAGAGCCTTTGTTTTTATTGCTCCCGGACCTATTGCATTAACTCTTATTTCAGGTCCCAAATCAAGAGCTGCATATTTTGTAAGCTGATTTATTGCAGCTTTTGAACTTCCATATACACTCATATTTGGACTTACCATATTACTTGCCATTGAACTTATATTTATTATTGAACCATAATTATCTTTTCTCATGTATGGAGCACAAAGTTTCATAAGAGTAAAAATGCTGAATACATTAAGTTTATATATAAAAGTTATATAATCAAGAGTAAGCTCTTCAAGTTTCTCTCTTCCTCCTCCGCCTCCTCCAGCATTATTTACTAATATATTTACTTTTCCAAAATTCTTTATAGTTTCATCTACAAGGTTTTTCAAATCCTCTTCTATTGTTACATTGCATTTTACAGCTAAAGCTTTTACTCCAAATTCTGCTGCTTCTTTGGCTGTTTCTCTGGCTTTCTCAATATCCAAATCACTACACACTACATCAGCACCTGCTTCAGCTAGCTTTAAAGCAGAAGCCTTTCCTATACCGTCTCCAGCTCCTGTTATTATAGCAATTTTTCCTTTTAAATCATATTGCTCTGCAATTTTCATTAAAATCATCTCCTTAAATCATTTCAGTTCTTATATTCTGTTCCTTTGATTATATAAATATTATATCATAATTTTACTAAAAAAACTTTCTTTCTCCTTGTTATAAAGTAGATTTTTATGAATATACAACCTATATTTATAAAATATAAAAACTATATTATACAAATTCTGAATTATCTCTTATACTTATTTCTAATTAAAATGTTTAAAGGGAGGATAATATATTATCATGAAAATAGCTGTAAATAACGGAATTTTAGTAGATCCCAAAAATAAAATATTTGAAAAAATGAATCTCCTTATTGAAAATGGAAAAATAAAAGAATTATCCAATCAAAAACTATCAGGAGATCAAGAATTAGATTGTCAGGGATTGTATATATCTCCTGGTTTCATTGATATGCACATGCATGAAGATCCTATGAAAAATGGTAAAATTAAAATAAATATATTTGAAAAAATGTTGAAAATGGGAGTTACTACTGCTATTGGAGGAAATTGTGGAATAGGTCCAAATAACATAAAAAAATATCTTGATACAGTTGAAAAAGGAAATCCAGTAAATTTTGGACTTTTTCTCCCTCACAGTATACTTAGAGAATATATTGGAGCAGCTGACAGATATGAAAACCTAGAAAGCAGAGACATTGAAAAAATGTATCAGTATGGTAAAAATCTCATTAGAGAAAACGATCTCTTCGGAATAAGTTTTGGTATAGAATATATTCCAGGAATAGACTTTAATGAATTAGTCACTCTGGCTGGACTTGGAAAAAACAGAATAGTCAGTGCTCACCTTAGAAATGATGGGGCAGATGTATTTGGAGCTTTAGAAGAATTTTTAGAAGTTGGAAATTATGTAAAAACTCATCTGCAAATTTCACATATAGGAAGTATGGCTGGTTATGGACAGATGGCTGAATTTCTTTCTGTAGTAGAAGAGAAAAGAAAGGCTGGAATTGATATTTCTTGCGACTGTTACCCTTATGCTGCTTTCAGTACTCATATAGGATCAGCTGTATTTGATAATAATTATATCCAAAAGCATAAAGTAGAATATGATTGCTTAGAAATTATGGAAGGAAAATACAAAGGTCAAAGATGTACTGAAGAGTTATTTAATATTCTTAGGGAAAAATTTCCTGATACTCTTGTCACAGGTCATATGATGCTGGAAGAAGATATAGAAACAGCTTTAAAAAATCCTAATACTATAATTGTAAGTGATGGAATACTGGGAGAGGATGGAAGTGGACATCCTAGAGCTGCTGGTACTTTCCCAAGATTTATCTCTAAATATGTAAGAGATAAAAAAATTATGTCTCTATATGAGGGAATAGAAAAAATAACATCTCTTCCTGCTGAAATATTAAAGTTAAATAAAGGAAGCCTAGGTATTGGTGATGATGCAGATATTACTATTTTTTCTTTAGAAGAAATAGAAGACAAGGCTACATTCTCTGAAAATGCACTCTCTCCTGTTGGAATAAAATATGTCCTTATCAATGGGGAAACAGCATTAAAAGATGGCGAAATTATCAATTCAAAGCTTGGAAAAACAGTTAAATATCCAAAAATATAATCACAGTATTCTGCTTGTTTAAAAAGTTTAAAAGTAGAGGGATATTCAAATTTCTTTATAATCTTTTATAAAAAATATTAGGCTGTTTAGAGTTAACAAAAACTGAAAAAATTTTTAAATGACCTTATCTAAGTCACAAAATTAAAATGTTTTATAATTATTAAGCTTCTTTAGACAAAAAAATGGGGTTCTTGCTGATTTTGCAAAAGCCCCATTTTAATTATCCTTTTAAATTTAAATATCTTTGAGTATAAGGACATACTGCAAAACACAATCCACAAAGATCAACATCAATTCCAGTAGCCTTTTTCATTCTTTCTAATTGAGTTTTTTTACATACTTCCTTTATAAAAATCTTTTCTCTAGACATACCTCTACTCCAATTTACTCCAAGAAAAGCTTTTGCTGGACATTTGTCTACACAATTTCTGCAATTTCCACATCTGCTTTCTTTAACAGCTTCATCTGCTGGAAGTGGAGCATTGGTAATGAGGCTTGAAATACGAACCGCACTTCCATATTCTTTTGTAACTAGAAGGCAGTTTTTTCCAATCCACCCTAAACCTGCATTTGTAGCCACTGTTTTGTGAGGAAGTGGAGTACACCAGTTTTCATCTTTTTTTACAATTTTTAATGTATTAGCTTGAGCTTTATATCCTTTTTTTATCAAGAATTCTGCTCCTGCCTCTACTATTTCATCTAATTTAGCATTTAATTTGTGGTAAGTATCAAAATATTCTTTTGTTGGAGCTGTTTTCAAATCCTCTACTATGTGTTGAGGAACTGGAACAGCTACAGAGATACCAATATTTTTTTCGTCTTGAATAATTTCTTTAAGATCAGCAACCCCAGTCAATACTGCCCCTTTTTCTCTCAACACTTCAAATAGTTCAGCTTTTAATTCAAACATATCTGTCATAATATTTCTCCCCTTAAATAATTTTGAAAGACTCTTTTAACCAACTTCATATTTTAATACAAATTACCTTTATTTCTTACTTTGAAGCAGACTTAAAACACAATCCCACGCCGTCCCATGTTGTCTGTTATTTTATCAAAAAATTCTACTCTTAATTTATTAAATTTATTTTTTAACTGTTTTATTATTGCTTTATCTTCTATTTTTTAAATATTTTCATCTAAATCATAAATTTTTAAAAACATAGGAAAAGTATTTTTAGTTTTTTTCTTTCTCTCTTCTACATTTATAGAAAGGGATAAATATATAATAGTATTCTTTACTAAATGTAATATTGAATCTGTCTTCTCTTCAAATTCTTCTAAAGAAATATTAAAATAGGCATCCTTTGGTTTAATATTAATTTTTATTGGAAATTTCGTTACTTGAACTATTCGATGTTCACAAAAATTTCTTAAACTATTTATTTTTTTAGCCTCTTTATTCAAAAGAATGCCTTTATGATTTTTATCATATAGTTCTAAATTTATCCAATATAATGAATGTAATATCCAATTATTTCCCTTTAATAATCTATCTTTATTTTCTTGACTCCATATATTTTTAAAATTTATTTTCTCTAAAGGTATATTTAATTTATAATAAAAATTAATAAAATATGCAATTTTATCAAATAATGAATATGCCATTCTAAATACTAATTTCAATTTTTCTACTTGAAAAGAAAAAAGTTCATCTTGTCCACTATCATATAATAAAACATCATTATCTGATATAGATTTTTCATTTTTATCAGTAATATACTCAAAATACATATATCTAATACTTATAAATTCATGTTTTATATTGTTAAACATAACATAAAAATATGGTATTCTTTCTTCAATGGGGGCAATCATATCTGGTAAATGTAAAATATCTTCTGCTACAGCCAAATCATCATACAAAGAATTTAATGGATTTAAAAATAAGTTATTTTCTATTCCCCATTTTCTGTACTCTTTTTCTTTTCCAAAATAAGAAACATCTATAAAATCTTTTTTTTCATTTAAAAATTCTAATGGAAAACAACTTTCTATATATAATATTTTCTCTTTTATTTGATTATAGTATTCTTTATCTTCAAGTTTTCCAACTTTAATAGCTTTTTTATAGTTTTTATAAGCTTGTTTTACAAATAGATTTGTATGAGAATTATCATATAAAAATCTTGTATTATTTAATAAGTGTTCTGCTTTTATAAAATACGCCATCCCAAATGTAGAGTCAATTTTAATAGCTTCATCACAATATTTTAAACCTTCCATAAGCCTTCCCATAGATGAAAGAGCATTTCCCAAATTACATAAAACTTGGCATTTTTTATAATTATCAAAATCATTTTTTTCTAATGCAGCTCTATAATAATAAACTTCTTGTGCTAAATAATTTAAATAAATTAAATTATTTACATCTTTTTTAATATAATAATAATATTTTTCACTATAAGCATTTCCTAGAAAATAACATAAAATTGAATAATTTTTATTATAAAATTCTTTTTCTTTTTTTTCAAGTTCTTTTATTGTGGATATTCCCTTTTCTATAACATTAATATCATTATTTATTTTATAAGAATCTATTAGTATTCCAATTTTTTGAATTACTTCATCTAATTCAAAGATTTCTAAAAAATTTTTATCTTTATACAATAAATAAAACTGTTCTGCCTCACTCTTTGTTGTAGCTATCATATTTCTCCTTTCACACTTAATTTATTTTTAAAATATTTGTGGTCTATTTGTTAATATTCCAAGCTTATTATAGCCTTCACTATGTAGTGCATTTAACTTCCATGTGTGTTTCTTATAATCTTAATTTTATTTAGTTAATATGATTATAAATTATTTTCTTTTATTATTTGCACTTGTATTTCTTCAGATAACTGTTTTTTATATTTATAATAACTCATTCTTGCTATTTTTAGCAAGTCTAATATTTCTATATCTTTTAAATTACCATCAAAATCTTTAGATAATTTTTTTATTTTTTCTTTCATTTCTTTAGATTTTTTAGTTTCATATGTTTTTCCTTTTACTCTTCCAAGTTTTGTTCCCCTTTTTTTAGTTTCCCTCAATCCTTCCTTTGTCCTCTCTCTAAGGTCTAGCACTTCTTTTTCAGCCTGTTCAAAAGCTATTTTTATTTGTTTAGCTGCTACTATTTTTAAATATTCTCTAATACCTTTTATAATAGTATCATTCAGCTCTTTATCTTCTACCTGTAAGTTTTCATTTAATTTCAGCTGTTCCTGGTAGACATCTGTATTAATATAAGGCTCTTTTAGAAATTCTAATTCAACACCTTTTTCTAGAAGTTCAAAATATTCTTCAACTCCTTCTATTGCATTTCTAGACATTCTAGAAACGGAATCAAATACTAACTTATAAGAATTATCCACTTTCTTTTTTAATTTCTGCCATTCAGGTCTATTTTGTGTTGTTCCAGAAAATATTTCTTTTATAATTTTTGCTTCAGGATATACTTTTAAAATATTTTCTTCCTGTCTTTCTAATTTTTGTTTTTTTGTACTTATTCTTATGTATCCAATTATTTTTTTATTTTTCATTTTTCACCTCTTATAATATTAAAATAAACGACCATTTTTTTTAATACTAAAATTATAACATAAATCTTTAAGTTTTTATATATAATTTTAGTATTTTTTTATATATTGTTTATTTTATGACTTTTTTAAATTTTATTAAAATAAAAAGACCTCTCATTATGAGAAGCCTTTTTATCTACACCACTGTAAAAAAATTCTAGAGAAAGATTTTATATAAGTAAATATACTATATAATTTTATTTTTTTTAATATAAAAATTCTTTTTCTAAAAAATGTTTTATTGTTCTAGAAAATAAAAAAAGGAGCTAATAATAAAATTAAAAGCTTCTTTTCTTAATCTATTAAATTTCAAGGAAGGTTTTATTCAAATCTAAAATCTATTTTATACATTTCTTTTCCAATTCTTCATAGCTTCCGCCATCTTTTGATATGTAGCATGCTTCATTTTCAAGAAGCTCTTTATCATATTTTATTTGCTCTTCTAATACCTCAATATAACTCTTTAATAACGCAAATTTTTTGATTATTAATTCTTTTTGTGTTTCATCAGTTTTTAATTTAAATTCCTCACTGTGAATAAAATTATTTAATCTTTCCAATTTTGCTTTTTCTACTTCATGCTCTTCCAAAATGTACTTAAGATTTTTTTCAATGCTCATAACTTTCCTCCTATTTTATTTGTTGTTTTGTAATATATTATTCATAAATTTCATTACTTTTCCTTTTTTTAATTTATATAATTCAAATTAAATTAAAACAATAAACCTAAAAGCAATAAAAACTAATACTAAAAAATTTATTTTTAAATAAGTTTTTTATCTTTATTTGATCTTAATTCCTTCACTTTAATATGAGTTAATAAATAAAAAAGGGGATTATTATGAAAAAATTTAATATTTTTATTTTTAATATTGGAATTTTATTAGTTATTTTTACTATTTTAATTGATTTATTTACAAGTTTCTACTTACCTTTTATAAGAAATTACATATCTTTCATATTCCATTTATCTGTTTTTATTTATTGGTTAAATGATAAAGAATTTAATTTAAAGTATTTTTCTTGTTATTTTATAATTTCCATTTATATTAATTTTTTACTTACTACAACTCTTTTTTATGTACTTTTTAATGAGCTTTTTTCTATTTTTTTTATAATTTATGGAAAATTTTTTAATATTACACTCATTGGTATTAGTACTAGTTTATTAAATTCTTTTCTATATAATCACTTTAAATTTAAATCATATTCTCAATATAGATCCTTGCTTTAATTTTATAATCATTTTAAAACATATCAATTTTTTATCATTACCAAATTTCTTAAATTTTAAACTTTTCATAAATTTTATTTATTTCTTTTTCTTCTATTCCTATATAATAATTAATTTTATTTTTTATATATATTTTATGGTATAATTATAGAAGAGCAAAATAGTTTCAATTTTTGACTTACTTTTATATTACTAAGTTATTTTAAATTAAGAGGCTATTATGAAAAAATTTATTCAACAAAAATTAAACCAGAATTATATTGTTATTTTATACTATTATATCCTCGATACTAAAAATAAAATTTTTAAATTATTCTTATCTCAAGATTCTAAAAAGAACTTTATTTTTGAGGTAAAGGGATTCTCTTCCTTTATAATTTATTCCATACAACCAAATATTAAGGTTTAAAATTACCAGAAAGCTTCAAAATTAAAAATTGTAATAATCTAAAAAATATATAAACTATTCTCCTGATTTTTCCAATTAACCTTTCTTATAAAAACATCCATAAATAATTTAATATAAAGTATTTAATTTTCTAAAAAGTAATATTATATTTTTATAAATTATTGTAATTTCACTATTTTTGATTATTACTCAAAAAGTATAAAATAAAACTTATAGTATAATATTTTAAATAAAAAATTAAAATATTTACTTTAGAGAAGATTTAATTTAAATTTTTTATTAATTTCATCCTATATAATCTGAGTGACTTTATTTTAACAAAAGGAGGATCAATGATAAATTTAAAAACAATCAAAGCAGCAAAGTATGGGAATCAAGAAGCTATAGATATTATTTTTAAAACTTTTGCCCCCATTCTTAAAATCACTTCAAACAAATATTTTTTTTATGGCTGTGATAGAGATGATGTTTTTCAAGAAGCTATGATAGGTCTTTTAACAGCAATTAATTACTACAAGAGTGATCGAACAGCTTCTTTTAAAACATTTGCAATCCTTTGCATTAATAGACATTTAATTTCAAAAACAATTCATTTTAATTCTAAAAAAAATAAAATTCTCACTTCTTCTATTTCTGCTTCTGATTTAGATAGTAAAGAATATAATCAGATTAAATCTAAAAATCATTCTCCAGAAGATATATGCTTTTCAAATGAAAAGAAAAGTTATTTAAATACTTCTCTTGAAAAAATTTTAAGTAAATCTGAAAAAGAAATGTACGATTATTTGCTGCTTGAGATGAATTATCATGAAATTTCTTTAAAAACTAAAAGAACTTCCAAAAATATTGATAATACAATTCAAAGAGTTAGAAGAAAAGTAAAAGGTATAATAAAAGATTATGAAAGTCTTTTTTAAAACATTTAAATTATAATTAAGTCAAAAGGATAACTTTAAAGAAAACTTTAAAACTATCCCTACATATTTCTTAATTCAATTATAATGTTTTCATGTGAATTGATTCAATATTACCCTCATAAGGGAAATAAATAAAGAAATCTTCCTCTAAATTTTTACTTTTAAATTTTTTTGAAAAATTTAAATAATTAATTTGTGATAAAATATTTTTTTTATTTTCATAGTTTACTACCTCCTAAAGAGCTATGTTTCAATGATATAGTTATTAAAATATATTCAATGTTTTTTAAAGTGAATACCTTATTTTTCATCTTTGACCTCCTTTTAAATTATTTTATATTCTCTTATTTATAGTATTCATTTTTATTTATTCTATCCCTTTAAAATAAAAAATTAAAAGAATTTCAATACAAAAATCAATTGAATTAATCAGCTTCTATTACTTCTTTAAAACATGCACATCTGAATAACTAAAATTAGTTATATATTTCATTAAAGTTCTACTTCCAAGCATAATATTTTCTGTATAATTCTTCAATATATTCAAATTTTTATATAAATGATGCCCTTAATATCTCATATCATTTTATCTTTTTAGTTTCTATTCCATTTATTAATTTATATTTAGTAGAATTTTTAAAATAAAAAAAGGGATGGATAAAATTAATGTGAATAATTAATATAACTTCATCCAATTATTTTTATGTTTTACTCATAAAGGAGTCTCTGTTCTTAGAGGCTTCTTTTATTTTTAAATAAAAAAGGGAATCATGAAGTTTTGTGGAATAATATTGTAATCTTTCCCCAAGATGTTTTATAATATATTAGAAAAGGGAGCTTTCTTGCAAAGGCTCCCTTTTGCTTGTTTACAAAAAAGAAAAAAGAACTGATAGGATTAAAAACTCCTTTTCTTTTTTTCTTTATCATCTTTAATAAAACATTCTGGGGAAAGATTTATTAAAATTATTATACTCCATTTTTTATTTTTATCAATTCTTTTTTTACTTTTATAGAATAAGTATATTTTTTGTTTGTCTTTTTAGTTGTTTTCCTTATTTTTTATATCTTGCTTATCTCTGCATTGTTCTATGCTACCTTTAATTTTGCAGGTATTGGCATTCAAAAAATGACTACATTTTCCAATATAGATAAAATTCCTTTGAATATAAAAAAGGACTAAGCTAACTTAGTCCTAATTTTCAATATAATTATCTAGTTGTTATGTTAGAAGCTTGAGGCCCTTTTTGACCTTGTGTTACTTCATAAGTAACTTCTTCATTTTCATCTAAACTTTTAAATCCATCTTTTTGAATTTGAGAATAGTGAGCAAAAACCTCTTTCCCATCTTCACCTGTAATAAATCCAAAACCTTTGTCTTGATTAAACCATTTAACTGTACCTTTCATTTGTTACCTCCATAAGTATATTTTTAATGATAAAATCTATCATTTCAGCAATGTTCTTAGTTACAAAAACATCTAGTAAAAATTTAATACTTATAAAGGATAATTTCAAAGAAAAAATTCAATTAAATATTAAAGCATTATTTTCAAAACATATAAATCTCTTAATCACTATACAATTATTATACACTACTTTTTAATTTTTGTACAGCTTTATTTTTTTTTATTATTTTATTACACTTTTTTATTTTATACATTGTATTCTGTACCAATTCTTTTGGTTAACTGCTAAAAGGGTTCTCTTCTATATTTTATTCAAAAAATAAATTACTGATAAATATTTTTAGTAATTTTATTCCTTTAAAGTATAATTGTGATTTTTTATTATTTATGATATGCTATAAATAGAAAATATATCTTTCATTCTTTAACTTGAATTTCTTTCTTTTACAAAACAATTCTTATTTTTTAACTATTCTTCTACTCAATTATCATTTATTTTATTTGCAAACTTTAAAAGGAGATGATATATCCATGAAATTTTATATAAATATACTTACACATGAGATTCATAATAGTTTATGCGCTCTTGCTGATCCAATAAAATATCTAAATATTATCAATTTAGGAAATTATCCTTCTTCAAAATTTGCCATTCAAATAGCTATAAAAAAAGGCTATTCTAAGGCAAAAAGCTGTATCTACTGCTGTAATAAAAACTATCCTAATGTCTAAGGAGATGAAGATTATGTATTTTTACATCATAAAAAAAATCAAAAATAAATTAGGTTATAATGCAATTCATACTCGTAACTGTAATTTAAAATTTAGCCAAAAGGATACTGTAAATCTAGGCTACTTTAATAACTATATTGAAGCTTCTCAATATGCAAAATCTATTGAATATCTTCCCATTGCATGTCTTTCTTGTACAAATGAAACTTCAATAGGTCCATTTAAAAATTAGTTTTTCTATTAAAGCATTTTTTCAATATAATCTACGCTTTTAAAGTACAAACTAATATAGTATAATTAATTTGTCATGGATTTCTTTTTACTATTCAAAAGCTATTTTAATGATTTAAGCCCACATGGGCTTTTTATTTTATATTGATTTTTTATATAAAAATATCAATTATTAACAAACTTTTTTCTAAATCTATAAAATTTTTAATATATTTTTAAATTATTTATAACTTCTACTTCTAACCTGAATAATCAAACTAAATAATTAGTTTTGTTTTTTTATTTGTATTTCATGGTATAATTATTAGAAGAGCAAAATAGTTTCAGATTTTGTCTTACTTCTATATTACTAAGTTATGTTGTATTAGGAGGTTATTATGAAAAAGTTTATTCAACAAAAATTAAATCAGAATTATATTGTTATTTTATACTACTATATCCTTAATACTAAAAATAAAATTTTTAAATTATTCTTATCTCAAGATTCTAAAACTAACTTTATTTTTGAGGATGAAGGTATTATCTGCCTTTATAATAAAGAACCTTTAGAATTTATTCCATACAACCAAATATTGAGGTTTAAAATTACCAGAAAGCTTCAAAATTAAAAACTGTAATAATCTAATAAATCTATAAACTATTCTCCTGATTTCTCCAATTAATCTTTCTTATAAAAATTTTCAAAACATCCATAAATAATTAAATATAAAGTATTTAATTTTCTAAAAGGTGATATTATATTTTCATAAATTATCATAATTTCACTATCTTTGATTACTGCTATAATCTTTATCCACATTATTAAATATTTTACCTTATATAATTTATTTCTGTTATAACTTATCTTTAACTAATAACTAAGGAGGTATTATGAAAAATATGAAAAATGTGATTGAAAAAAATTTAAATCTTGGATTTACTCTAGTTTTATATTATGGAACTCTTGCAGTTAATGATATGATGTCTTGTTTATTTCTTTTTCCTTCTTCACCAGAAAAATATACTTTAAATACACTTGGAATTTCTTATCTTTATATTGACAATTCTCTAGAATTTATTCCATATACTCATATTTTAAAACTTAGAATGATCAAAAAAATATAAAATAAAATTTTATGTATTATATAGAAAAAGGAGGGAGGATTGAAATTCAAATATTTTAATTTAAAATATTTAATAGAAGGAAATATTGTAGAAATATCTTTTCAGGATACTCAAAATAATATAATGCTCCTAGATGCTAATAATTTTTCAAAATACCGTTTTCAAAAATCTTTTTCTTTTGTAGGAGGAATATATTATTCTTCACCAGTTTATTTTGTTGTTCCTAGCTCTGGAATATGGTATGTCATAATTGAACTCAACAAATCTCAAAACCCTGTACAAGTCACTGTCAATATTCTTCAATAGCAAACATTACTATTACTTAAGGAGGAAAATTTGAACTTAATTATTATATTCTTATTATTTATATTTGTTATAATACTTATTACTTTTCACATTAAAATTGTTCCACAATCAAGAGCTTTTGTAATAGAAAGGCTTGGTGCTTACAAAGAAACCTGGAATGCTGGAATAAACTTTCTGGTCCCTTTTATTGATAAATTAGTAAAAAAGATTTCTTTAAAAGAACAGGTAATAGATTTTAAACCTCAACCTGTTATTACTAAAGATAATGTAACAATGCAGATAGATTCCGTAATATATTTTCAAATTACAGATCCCAAATTATATACATATGGAGTAGAAAATCCCATAAGTGCTATAGAAAATCTCACTGCTACAACTCTTAGAAATATAATAGGTGATATGGAATTGGATACTACTTTAACATCCAGAGATACAATCAACTTCCAGATGAGAAAAATTCTTGATGAAGCAACTGATCCATGGGGAATGAAAATAAACAGAGTTGAATTAAAAAATATTTTGCCACCTAGAGAAATACAGGATGCTATGGAAAAACAGATGAAAGCTGAAAGAGAAAAAAGAGAAGCTATTTTGAGAGCCGAAGGACAAAAACAGTCTGCTATTCTTGTAGCTGAAGGAGAAAAAGAATCAGAAATATTAAAAGCAGAGGCTGAAAAACAATCTGCTATTTTAAGAGCTGAAGGACAAAAAGAAGTTACTATAAAAGAAGCTCAGGGAGAAGCTGAAGCTATACTCTCTGTACAAAAGGCAGAAGCTGAAGCAATTAAATTACTAAAAGAAGCTGATGCAAGTAAGGAAGTTTTAATGTTAAAAGCTATGGAAACATTTAGTAAAGTTGCTGATGGTCAAGCTACTAAAATAATTATTCCTTCAGAGCTTCAAAATTTAACTACATTCAGTACTTTATTTGGAGAATTCAAAGAAAAAAATGAATAATCTGATATAATAATATTCAAATATTGATGTAAAAAAGCAGAAAAGATAAATTTTCTGCTTTTTTAATTCTTATTATACTAATCTTAATGCCAGTTAAAATATATATTATTTGATCAAATATTCTGTCATTTTTCTTAATTCTACCTTGATTTCCTTTATATCTTCATACAAAGCCTTGTTATCTTCTTTTCTTTGCTGGGATAAAAATTTTACTTGCATTTCATATAAGCTCTTATCCACTTTTTTTTCCATATGTGCCATAATAAACTTATGATACCCCATTAGGATTCCTCCAACTGTTACTGCTATTTTAAAGTATTCTGTCCATTCCA
>OGZT01000365.1_pt1 | contig 36682 bp, 34 predicted proteins | sample 1576891 | NCBI WGS metagenome assembly OGZT01 (sample SAMEA3541521, study PRJEB24748) | human gut metagenome | biome: human gut; feature: human-associated habitat; material: faeces | place: China | collected 2012 | reverse complement strand
TAAAAGTAACAGCAGATGTAAAATATGCATATGAATTTGGAGATAACTATGATGGAAACAAAGCAAACCTTAAAAATGGAAGAGAAGGATATTACAGCCTGATCACTCCAGAAGAGAGAGAAGGAAAACTAACAGGAAAAATTGGACTTACAGTGGAAAAAGCTAACCACATGGGAGTAACATTCGAAGTGGAAGCAGCAGATGAAGGACACAAAAAAGATTCATCAATTAAATATGGTGTAAGATTCAATTACAAATTCTAATTAAAGCAATAATTAAAATATTAGACTGCTCTTATTTAAGAGCAGTCTTAACCATACTAAAGGAGGGTTATGTTAGAAAGAAGAAAAAGAGGCCGCCCTTTAGGCAGTGGAGTGAAAAATTACTGTGCTCTTGGGTGCCGTTTTACTGAAAGAGAGTATTCATTGATTCAGGAAAATTTAAAAAAACTGAAAGAAGAATATGGATCAAATAATAAGATAATTTTAAATCTTTTCAAAAGATATGGAAAAACTTTAGAAGAGAAGAACGATAAAAATAAGATAAAACTATAACAGCTTGGAGGAAAATACTAATGATAAAATTGACAAAAAAAGAATTGGAAGTTCTAGGAGAAAATAAAGATGCAATAGCTCAGCTTTTAGTAAGAAAAGCTATTCTTGAAGAAATGGAAAAGAAAGAATATACAGAAGAGGAAAAAAGATATCTTGAAGAAATGAAGCTTAATATGGAAATTGAATTTTATCTTAATTCAATAGCGCAAAAAACAGTTCAAATTTATGATTATGAACTTTTAGAAGTGTATAAAAACAATACTGAAGCATTAAAGGATAAAAATACTGTAGAAGTATATCCACAATTGCAACAGGCTTTGTTTAATCAAAAACTTGGAGAAGAAAAAGTAAAAGTTATAAATGAACTAGTGGAAAAATATAAAATAAATGAAGTACTAAAAGAATATGTAAAGATAGAAGAACCTGTTGAAAAAACAGAAATTGAAGAATAAAAAAATATAACAATAGGGAGCTGAATTTAGCTCCCTATTTAACATTTATATATTCGATTCTTACCTATTTTAATTAATTAGCTGGTACAGTTGGTATTTCTACTCCTGATACTTCTGCAATAGCTTTTGCCCATTCCTGAGCTTCTTTTATAGCATCTTGATCCCCTTTAGTTGCTTTTTCAGAAAGTTTTTTCATAATCTCTTCATATTCTTTTATAGCTTTTGTATCGCTACTCATAACTTTTTTTGATAGAGCAACTTTATCACTGTATGAATAACTGTCTTTTGCACCTCCACAAGCTGCAAGCAGTCCTATCATTAAAGCTCCTATTACGATTTTTTTCATTTTAAAATCCTCCTTAGATATGTTTTGGTTTTTTATGTTAATTAATTTTAACACAAACCTCATTTTACATACAACCAAGCAGGCTTTTCATTCCAGCAACCAACAATTGCTTTTACATTTTTTTTATATTTTTTACTATTTTTTTACTTTTTTTATGTTTTTCAAAAATAAAAAAAAGACATATTTATATGTCTTTAACTTTTTAATTTATGGCGGGAGTGACGAGGGTCGAACTCGCGACCTCCTGCGTGACAGGCAGGCGCTCTAACCAACTGAGCTACACCCCCAACATAATGGTGGTCACAATAGGACTTGAACCTATGACCCCCTGCTTGTAAGGCAGGTGCTCTCCCAACTGAGCTATGCGACCATTTCTTTAACTGTGCTTAATTATAATACCTCATTTTATTCAATAAAGCAATTTGAATTATTAGACTTTATTCCTTATTATATTGAATTATTTTGTTATTTGGTAAAATACTTCTATTATCTTCATTTTATAAAAAAAATATATTTTTTCCTCTGAATTTACCTATAATTTGGCAATTCTTTTACTAACCCTTGATATTGCTGGTCTAATTCCAACCCCTTACTTATTAATTTCCAATATCTTTTATCTTAATAAAATCAAAAGCAGCATAATTGAAATCAACTATGCTGCTTTTATATTTTCTACCTTAAATTATCTCTTGCTTTTCTTTTTCTTTATAGATAAAAATACTGTTACCATTTCTTCCACTACGTTTAACTTTGTAGAGTTCCTTATCAGCTTTTTCAAACATATTTTCATATAAAGCTGCTGTTTTAGGATAGACCGCTGCTCCTATACTAGCTGATATTTTACAAGCCTTCCCTTCTGACTTGAGTTCTTCAATTAAAATTTCATTTAAGCCATTCAGTTTTCTTTTAAGCCATTCAGCAGAAGAAAAATTTTGAACAAATACCACAAATTCATCTCCACCAAAACGTCCTAAAATATCTGTATTTCTAAAGTAATTTTTAATTTTTTCAGCTGTCTTTAAAAGCACTTTATCTCCAAAAGCATGTCCCCAATAATCATTAGCTAACTTAAAATGATCCACATCAATAATAATAAAAGCACATTCTTTTTTCTCATTTCTTTCATCTTTAAGGCTTTTTTTAATAAGAGCTTCTAATGACTTTTTATTATAAAGTCCTGTTAAAACATCCATCTTTGCTTCAAATTCCATTCTCTTTCTCTTATCAATATTTTCTCTAAAAGTAAGCATACGAATAGAATTATCATATTTCCAATAAAAAATACGTGCTGAAATCCTAAGCCAATAATAATCTTTTCCATTTGCAGTAATCATAAAATCATATGATAGATTATTGATTCCTTCTTTAAATGATTTCATTACATTTTTAGTATTAAAGGTATCCAGATACCCTTGTACAAACTCATCCTTTATCTGTTGTCTTGCAATTTCATATAAAGCTTCATCATAAGAAATATCCCCAGACATTCCCAGACGTTCAAAATATCTTTTTGTTTCATCACTACCAGCACAGTTATGAGTTATATCAAGCTCATAACTATTTTCATACAATCCCTGAGTTGCATCAATCATAAAATTTTGATATTCTTGAACTCTTTTCATATTTTCATTTTTATTCACTATTATTTCAGATTTTTTTCTGTAAAAATACAGCATAGAAAATGCTAAATAAAGCAATATCAAACTCACAGCCATAAAACCTATATACCAATATTCTTTTATAAAATCTTTAAATTCAATAAGCTCTACATAATGACCTAACCATTTTTTTGATAATTCCTCTACAACTCCACTATGCATCAATTCCCTTAAATTTTTATTAACTTCTTCAATAGAAATCGAACTTTTCCTACTAACTCCTATACACATGGATGTATTTGTCATTTTAGGTCCTACTGCTGCTATAGAATGAATTCCCTGATTTGCAAGAATACGTCTTCCTACTGAATATCTTACAAGAGCATAATCATTTTCTCCAGAAATAACTGATTGTAATACTTCTGTATAAGTTCCATACTCTTTTGTATTCTCTACTAATTCATATGGCTCTAAAAATTCTGATTTACATCCACTATTTTCAAGGGATGCTAATTTTTTCTCATGAAGTTCATGAATAGATTTATAATGTTTTTTTCCAAAACAAACAAAAGGATCACTTGATATAGCAGCTGACAAAGCTAATTCTGGAAAATCTTTTGGTTTATAATCTAACCCAAGAATCATATCTGCTCTTCCAGCAATTACTGTTTCAATACAATCTTTCCATTTCATTAATCTAATCTCTAAATTATACTCCATTTTATTAGCAAGAGCATTTACCAATTCAATATCATGTCCTGAAGGACACCCCTGTTCGCTTATAAAAGAATAAGGTTCATAATCAATATCTGCAACTACTATCATTGTTCTCTTAAAAATATTTTTAGCAATTATTTTATTATTAACTGGTTTTTCTAAAATAAATATCTTCATTAAAATGAAAAGCAAAGCAAATAATATAATAAAAATTGGAATAACTCCAAAAAATATTTTTTTCTTTAAAAAATCTATTCTCTTCACACTACTCCCCCAAAAATACTATAATCTTATATAATATTCTCTTTTTTACAGTATCTTCCTTGCTATATCTTCACAATCTTCTAAATTTAAATTTTCTGATTTTACATTAATTTTTAGTCACTTCATGAATATCTTTATATCTATCCTACATAAAAAACAATTTATAGCTTAAAAACAGAACATTTCCATTATAATATATCTAATAGAACGTTGCAAGTTTTTTTATTCAAATTATCCTTCATTTCTCCTAACTAGCTATTTTAGAATACTCACAAAATTTCTTCCTTTATTAAAAAAAGGAGACCTTAAAAGCAGAAATATAAAATCTAATCTAACTTTTTATCTCCTATTTTTAATAACCAATTTAATTTATTTATTGCTCTATAATTTTTCTCCATTAGATTCAATAACTTTTTTATACCAATAAAAAGACTCTTTTCTGCTTCTGTTTAAAGTTCCTCTTCCTTCATTATCTTTATCTACATAAATAAACCCATATCTTTTTTTCATTTCTCCAGTAGTAAATGATACACAATCTAGACAGCCCCATGGTGTATATCCTATAACTTTTACCCCATCTAATACCACTGCTTTTTTCATTTCTTCAATATGAGCTTTGAGATAGGCTATTCTGTAATTATCATGTATCATTCCGTCTTCTTCTATTTTATCCATAGCTCCAAAGCCATTTTCCACAATAAATATAGGCTTCTCATATCTTTCATAAAGAAGATTTAAAGAATAACGAAGTCCTTCTGGGTCTATCTGCCATCCCCAATCAGTAGCTTTTACATATGGATTTTTTACAAACCCACTGAATATATAATCTGATTGTTCTTCTGCATTTTCCATTTGAGCTTTTACAACTACTGACATATAATAACTTATTCCTATATAATCAACAGTTCCCTGTTCCAATATTCCTCTGTCTTCTTCTGTAATATCTAAAGTATATCCTGCTCTTTCCCATTCTTTTTCTATATATGAAGGATAATGTCCTCTCACATGAACATCTGAAAAAACATATCTTTCATGCATCTTTTCCTGTGTTTTCATGACATCTTCAGGATCACATGAATAAGGGTACATTGGAACAAATCCAATCATACAGCCCATTTGAAAATCTGGATTTATCTCTCTTGCTGCCTTTACTGCTTTTGCACTTGCCACTAATTCATAATGAGCTGCTTGATACATTACTTTTTTGGCATCTTCACCTTCTTCATATAACAGCCCTGAATTTACAAAACCAAAAATAGGATTCAAAATATCTGCTTGATTATTTATTTCGTTAAATGTCATCCAATATTTTACCTTATTTTTGTATCTTTCCAAAACTGTTCTGCTGTATTTTTCAAAAAAATCTATGAGCTTACGGTTTCTCCACCCTCCATATTTCTTTACTAGATAATATGGCATTTCAAAGTGTGAAAGTGTCACCACAGGTTCTATTCCATATTTTAAAAGTTCATCAAAAAGAGAGTCATAAAATTTCAATCCTTCTTCATTAGGAGTATCCTCATCTCCCTTTGGAAAAATTCTGGTCCAGCCTATAGATGTACGAAAACATTTAAACCCCATCTCAGCAAAAAGTTTTATATCTTCCTTATAATGTCCATAAAAATCTACTGCTTCATGATTTGGATAATATTCATTTTCCAATATTCCATCAGTTATTTTTCTAGGATGTAATACACTTCCTCCTGTCATTACATCTGCTATACTGATACCTTTCCCACCTTTATTATAACCACCTTCCACCTGATGAGCTGCGACTGCTCCACCCCATAGAAAATCTTTTTGAAAACCTTTATTCATAGAAGTCCTCCTTTTTTCATATTAATACTTCTATTATATAAAAAAAAGATGCAGAGATATTTCAATTTTCTTTGCATCTTTTTAATATTCTTTGTTTTTAATAAATTTCTCTCTGATGAACTGCCCTATATTTTGCTGGTGTCATTCCAGTGTATTTTTTAAATACTGTATTAAAATAGCTTTGAGAACTAAAACCCAAATAACTGCTGATAGTCGCTACTTCATGCTCTGAATATTTCAAGAGATTTTCTCCTTCAATAATTTTTTCCTGCTGAATATAGTTCACAATCGTTTTTCCTTCCAGCTTATGAAAAATATGAGAAAGATATTCCTTGTTCATTCCAAGTTCAAGTGCCATTTCTTCTACACTTATTTTTTTATGAAGATGTTTGAATATATATCTTTTAATTTTTTCCAGTATTTTACTATTCCCCTTCTTGCTGTTGTTGTCACTTACCAGCTGTCCGAATTTTTCTTTGGCATAGTCCATACTCTTTTGTATATCTTCCTCTGTGGTGCTTTTATCAAGTTTTCTGATACAGGCATCACTCAGAGCAAAAGCATTTTCAGGAGAGACTCCTCCCTTCATAGCTGCCCTAGTAAAAAGAGTCACACAGCAGATTGCAAAATATCTAAAATTTTTTATTGGATCATCTGATAATCTTCCAACATTTCCCTTATATTTTTTCAGAGAAATCTTTTTCAGTCTTTCTACATCTCCACATTTTACAGCATCCATAAGTTCTCTTTCATAACGAACAGATATATGATATTCATCATTTTCTCTTTGAGAAAAGATATCCTCTGTATAGTCTGTAAGTATATTTTTTTCCATATCTTTTCTATCTTTATCCATAAATTCTATAATACTCCATATTTTTTAAATGCATCTGTACTAGACATTCCGTTTTCTATCTCTTCTCTTACTTTCTTTTCTGCTCTTACTTTTTCCAATGATTTAATTATTACTTCTTCCTCTATATTTTTAGGAACAATAAGTACTCCATCCATATCTGCAACTACTAAATCACCTGGATTTATCCATACAGCTCCTATTTCAATAGGACATCTGTAATCAACTATTTTAGTTCTTACTGATGAATCCTGTGCAAATCTTCCTCTACTGAATACTGGAAAATTTTGTTCAAGCATCATTTTAGTATCTCTGTGGTATCCATTTATTACAGCTCCTACTGCTCCTCTTTTTTTAGCTGTTGCTGTAAGTATTTCTCCCCAATAAGCACATCTCATATTTCCTCCATGAGCTATGTATACATCTCCCTCTTGCAGTTGATCCAATGCTTCAGTTAATTTTCCAAAAGGCTCACTTTGCTCTCCATATACATCTATCATATTTACTGGCATAGCTCTTCCTGCTATCTTCATATCTAAAAGTGCAGGCTGTATTTCTGGAAATAGAATTTGATGGTAATACCCCATTCCATCTAATATATCTCCAATTACTGGTGTGTAAAGTTCTCTCTTTACAAGTTCAAAAAGTTCCTTATCATTATTCCACTTTTTCATCATATTTCCCCCTTGTTTAGTAGATATTTTGATTATATCACTTTTGCCTTAGAATGAAAATAGATATCTATACAAAGTATTTTCTTTTCAGTTTTTCTGATAAAATTATCAAAAAATTATTTTAGTATTCTAAACTTTTTAGTACAAAAAATAAATATTTTACAATGAAAAAAGACTCCAACAATTTAATTTCAATGCCAGAGTCTTTTTAAAATTCTATTTTTTTATCAATTCCATTTTAATGAAAAGTCATAAAAATAATTTTAATTTTTAAATTTTTAAAAATAATTCCAGAAGCACAAGCTTCATGTTGATTGGATATCTTAACATTCCTTTTAAAGTAAGTCTCTCTTCCAGACCTTTCATATCTCCTAATACATAGATAGTATACTCTATTATTTTTCGATAAATCTCTTTGTCAGAAGTTCCTCTCGTTATCTCCTCTACAAAAAATATCTTTTCCTGAGGTGATATATAGTATTTTCCTTTAATAAAATCTCTTATACACTTATATATTCCAGTTTTATATTCCAATTCTTTAGTTTCAGTATATTTTTTAAGAAAATTCCCTATATTTCCATAAAATTCTGATTTATTTAAATCTAGTTCAGAATCTTTAAATCCCTTAATATCTTCACTGTTTCCCATATAAAATGAATATGTAAAGTCATCTACATTTAATTCTTGTGCATTTCTCTTCTTTATCTTCACCAATATACTTCTTGATTTAATTGTAGGAAGTATATTTAAGCTACTGCTGAGAAGAATAAAAAAACTTCCTTCATTAGGTTCCTCTATAAGTTTTAAAAGAGAGTTTCCTGCCTCTTTTTTCATTTTCTGTATATCTTTCAGTATGAATATCTTTCTTCCGCCTTCATAAGAACTGGATGAAGACTTATATGCAAGCTCTCTTACAGCATCTACTTTTATTCCACTTGGATCATCAAGCACTTCCAAATCACTGTAGATAAGCTTATCTATCTTTCTGCATACACTGCATGTATCACAAAAATCTCCTTCCAAAGTTTCGCAACATAGTCCTTTGGTAAAATAAAGAGCAAATTCCATAAGTTGTTCTGAATCGCTTCCATAAAAAAGATATGTTCCTGATTTTTTTTCTGCTTTAAGTTCATTTCTAAAAAAAGTTTTAACCTCTTCATTAGAAACGATATCTTTTATCATTATCTTTCAGCCTTCTCTATCTTTCTAAGGATATTTAACTGATCAAGAGCCAATCCAGCCCCTTTTACTACACTTTCAAGAGGATTTTCAGCTAATTTTACATTTAGGTTAGTATATTTAGCTATCATTTCTGGGAAGTTTCTGATAAGAGAACCTCCTCCAGCCATAACTATTCCCTTATCAACTATATCAGCTGCAAGTTCAGGTGGAGTTCTTTCAAGAACATATTTTACACAATCTACAACTTCCATAAGAGAATCATTTATAGCTTCTCTTACTTCTTCAGAAGTTATCTCCACTGTTTTAGGAAGTCCAATTATTAGGTCTCTACCTTTTATAGTCATTTTTTCCTCTTCCTCTAAAGGCAATGCTGTTCCTATTCTTATTTTTATTTCCTCAGCTGTCTTATCTCCTATAAGAAGATTATGAGTTTTCTTTACATATTTAATGATATCATTATCAAAGTTATTTCCAGCAGTTCTTATAGTTTTACTTACTACTGTCCCACCCAGAGAGATGACAGCTACGTCAGTAGACCCTCCTCCGATATCTATTATCATATTTCCTTCAGGCACAGCTATATCAAGCCCTGATCCAAGAGCTGCTGCTCTTGCTTCTTCTATAAGATATGCTCTCTTTGCTCCAGCAGATATAGCAGCTTCCAATACAGCTCTTTTTTCTACCCCTGTTACATCAATAGGAACACATATCATAATTTCAGGCATAATAAAATTATATGACCCAAAAACCTTTTTAATAAAATATTTTATCATAGCTTCAGTAATATCATAGTCAGCTATAACTCCCTCACTAAGTGGTTTTACAGCTACAATTGTATCTGGAGTTTTTCCAAGCATTTCTTTGGCTTCATTTCCTACTGCCAATACTTTTCTGCTTTCTCTTTCTACCGCCACTACTGATGGTTCATTTAGAACTATTTTCTTATGTTTTTTACTATAAACCAGTGTATTTGCCGTTCCTAAATCGATTCCTATACTTCTATTCAATCTAAAACTTGGGAATAATCTCATCGCTTTTCACCCTCTATACATTTTTTTATTGCTAATTCAATCAAATCTTCTCTTCCATCAACATAAAATCCAGCTATAAGTGCTTCAAAAGCTGTTGCTTCTTTATATTCCAAAACTGAGCATGATTTAGGAAATGTCTTTATATTTCCATTTTTTGCCCTGTTTCCCAGCATCTGATATTTTTCCTCTAATAGAGGAACTATCTCCTTGTATAATACACTCTGTCTTTTGGCATTGACACACTCCTTAACTCTTTTATTGAGGTTCTGGAGATTCAGTCCTTTACTTATCCAATATTTTCTTATACAGAGTTCCCAGACAGCATCTCCAAGGTATGCCAATACTACTCCACTTGTTTCCTTCAAATCTACATGCTCCATGTAGTTGTATCCTTTCCATCCTTGATTTTTATACCTATCTCTGCCAATCTGTCTCTGATTTTGTCAGACATAGCCCAGTTCTTGTCAGCTCTTGCTTCTCTTCTTAATTCAAGAATAAATTCAACAAGCTCTGAAGTTAGATTTCCAACTTCATTATCAAGTTTAAGTATAACTCCTAAAACTTCCTGCATTATATTAACTACATAGTCCACAGTTTCTTTTACAGTTTCTTTTCCTTTTGCACTTAGTTTATCTCCCTCAAGAGCTTTGTTTAATTCTTTAATAAGTTCAAATATAGCTCCAAGCCCTTGTGCAGTATTAAAGTCATCATCCATAGCAGTTACAAATTTTTCACTTGAAGATTTTAGTACTTCTGCCAGTTCAGCACAGTCTGCTCCATCCTCTTTTGTATCTGCTGCCAGTGCATCTTTAGCTCTTAATAAAGCATTTTCTATTCTTTCCAGTGATGACTTAGCTTGATTTAATTCATAGTTAGAGAAATCCATAGGTTTTCTGTAATGAGCTCCAAGTATGAATAATCTTATTACTCTTCCCTCAAATTGATCCAATACTTGTCTAAGAAGCATAAATGTTCCTGACTTAGACATTTTTTCTCCATTGATATTGATGTATCCATTGTGCATCCAGTATCTTGCAAATTCTCCTCCACAAGAACATTTAGATTGTGCTATTTCATTTTCATGATGTGGGAATATTAAATCCTGTCCTCCACCATGTATATCAAAAGTGTCTCCTAAATACCTATGAGACATTGCTGAACATTCTATATGCCATCCTGGTCTCCCTTTTCCCCAAGGCGATTCCCAACTTGGCTCTCCCTCTTTTGCAGCTTTCCAAAGAGCAAAATCCACAGGTGATTTTTTTATATCTGCAACTTCTATTCTTGCACCGCTTTTAAGATCATCTACATTTTGTTTAGAAAGAGCTCCATATCCATCTTTGTATTTCTCTACATTGAAGTATACATCTCCCTCTGCTTCATAAGCATATCCTTTTTCTATAAGGTTTTGGATTATTTCTATCATATCTCCAATATGTTCAGTCGCTTTAGGTCTTATCATTCCAGCTTCTTTAAGGTTTACTTTTGAAGTATCCTCAAAATATGCTTTTATATATTTTTCAGCTATATCTTTAAGAGAAACTCCCTCTTCATTAGCTCTTCTTATCATTTTATCATCTACGTCAGTAAAGTTTTGTACATACTTTACTTTGTATCCTCTATATTCAAAATATCTTCTTACTGTATCAAAGAAAATAGCTGGTCTGGCATTTCCAATATGAATATAGTTATATACTGTAGGCCCGCAGACATACATTGACACTTCCCCTTCTCTCACAGGTTTGAATTCATCAACTTTTCCACTAAGCGTGTTATATATCTTTATCATTTTATCCTCCTTAATAGTCTTTCTATATTTTTAGAATTAATTTCTGCTTCAAAAGTTACTTCATTACCAATTCCTGCTATATTCAAATCTGTTCCCTGTAATTCCTCTATACCAAAATTGCTGTAAATATCCAGAGACCCATATAGGAATTGTCCTCTTACCAACACTACTGGATGAGGATTTTCTACAAAACTATCCTTTCCATAAACAAGTGTATTTTCATCTTTAAAAAACAACCTTGCTCTGTTTGAAATTCTATATCCATCTTCTGTCTTGAACATACTTAAAGCTTTTTTTACTTTTTCAGCATTTTTCAATGGTATCATCATAGTTGCATTATTAGTGTCAGCTATTATCTCTCCATCTATCTCTTTAAGAAGATCTGACGGTTTTGTTCCAATAAATCCCTGCCACATAGCCAGTATTAAATCTTTATTATTTCCAAGAGTATATGAGTTAAATACAAGTTTTTCTAGCTTTGAAAAATCCTTCATTGAAAGATATATAGTATTTTTTCCAGTGTATTTCAATAGCTTTCTCTCTTCTGGCTGATCATTGAATGCAGCAAATACATCCTTATCTCCAATAATTTTACCTTGTAATTTTACTACATTTTTATCTATAGTTCCTGTAAGAGATACAGCTTCTATTCCAAGATCTTTAGTTTTCACATTATTATATATAAGAGTTCCTAGAAGATTATCTCTTGTTTCATCTATTATATTTTCTATTTTAGCATTATAAGTCCCTTTTTTGTTAATTATTTTTTTCAAAACTGATTTATTTTCAGAAAAAATTATTAAACCTCTATGGAAACACATGTATATATCTCTTTTTAATCCATATTTTTCCATATATTTGCTTTTTAGTCTGTAAAATTCTCCATCTTTATCAAAGTATTTTACACTGTCTTTTAATATAAAGAAATACCAGTATCCTGTATCTACAACTACTGCACTTTTTATATCCTTATTATAGAAATCTGAATCAGAAAAAGCATATATTTTCGAAATATATTTTTTTGTTTCTTCAAATTTCTTATAGTCAGCTTCTTTTCCAGCTGCATTTATCAGAGGCATTACCTCTTTAAAATCCTTATCTGCTATACCTTCATTTGCATATATTATTTTTGTATCTTCCCCTATAAAATCTCTTGGAGATACTTTATATCCAAATCTATATCCCGCTAGAAAACCGACAAAAACAATTATAACAAAAAGCAGTATATATCTTTTTTTCATAAGCTTTTCTCCTTACTCAAATCTATTTTTTTGTATTCTTTTTAACTCTCTAATAGTCAGATCAAGTTTTTCAGCTTTGAATACTGGAGCACTTGTTCTTGCTCTCCTTATACAGCATGGATTAATACAGCAACATAAAGTTTCCTCATTAAAATACCCTGCTTCTTTTACAACCTCTCCAGTAGGATCTATTACAACAGAATTTCCAAAGAATGTTACCCCATCTTCTACTCCTGCTCTATTTGCCATTATATTAAATACCCCATTAGATATGGAGCTGCTCTTTAACAAAGCTTTCCATGTAGCTGATACAGAAGCTTTATTTACTCCAAGCTTTGCTGGTGCATTAGCTACTGAGAATATATACTTAGCTCCATCTTGTGCAAGAATGTAGTGAGCTGACTGATGCCATGCATCTTCGCATATAAGCATTCCCATTCTTCCAAACTTTGTATCAAATGCCCTTATTTTTTCTCCAGCTGCAAAATATCTTCCTTCAGAAAACATACCATAGTCAGGAAGATAAACTTTTCTATGTTTGTGTATAACTTTTCCATCTTCCAGATAGTAAGCTGTATTATATGGATATTCCTCTTCTCCCAGCTCTGCCATACCAAATATTATACTTATATCTTTACTTTTCTCCAACAGTATTTCTGGAACATCTCTCATAGCTGTTTCAAAGACTATATCTTCCAGCATATATCCATTTAATGCCAGTTCAGGAAATACTATGATATCATCTCCAGCTTCTATTCCCTTTTCTATTGACTCTACCATCTTCAATAAGTTCTGCTCTGTACTTCCTAATACAGGCTTCATTTGTTCTATACGAATATTCATAACTCCCCCTATTTAAGAGATAACAAATCTTCTAATGTAGTTATCTTTATATTATCATAATCTCCTGTAATTATTTTTACCTTTTCTCCTGCTCTTTCTACAAGAGAAGAATCATCTGTTCCAAGAAATTTTTCTGCCTCTGCTTTTTTATACGCTTCCTTTAATATATCTCCTCTGAATGTCTGAGGTGTATGAACAGCTATAAGCCCTGCTCTGTTTGGAGTAGCAAGTATTTCTCCATCTATTCCCACTACTTTTATAGTATCCTTTACAGGTACTCCTATCACTGCTCCAGCAAGAGTTTTATCATTATCCAGCGCTTCACAAGTCATTTTTATATATTTTTTCTTCATAAAAGGTCTCACTCCATCCTGTACTAGTATGTATGTGCTCCCCTCATCTTCTTTCAGAGCGTTATAAATAGAGTCTTGTCTCTCTTTTCCCCCTGCAAGAATTTTCCTAACTTTTTTTATATTATATTTATTACATTGTTTTTTCACTAAGTCAATATTATTTTCATTAGTTACAATAATTATTTCATCTATCAAAGAAGAATTTTCTGCTGTCTCTAAGGGAAAAATAAACAGAGGCTTCCCATTATGCTCAAAGAACTGTTTTGGATAATCCAGCCCCATTCTTTTTCCTATTCCAGCTGCTGCCAATATTAGCGTTATTTTCTTCTTTTTTATTTCAGAGTCACTACTGTACATCCTAATCCTCCCTCTCCATGTCCTCCTATTCTATATTCTTTTACATAAGGACATTTTTTCAGGTAGTTAAGTATTCCCTCTCTAAGTGCTCCAGTACCCTTTCCGTGTATCACATAAACTTCATTATATGAATTCATAACAGCTCTGTCCAGATAAGTCTCCAGTTCATAAACTGCTTCATCCACCATTTTCCCTCTCAAATCTATTTCACTTCTTACAGCTGTTTTCTTATGAGAGAATGAATTATATACTTTCTGTTTTTTCTCTTCAACTACTTTCACATCGTCTAAAGATACTTCCAGCTTTAATATTCCTGCCTGTACCTGTACTGTTTCTTTAGAAAGATTTATCTTTAATACATTTGCAAACTGGTTAAGACTGTTTACAAACAATCTTTCTCCCACTTTAAAATCAACTTTTCTTGCAACTTTTGGTTTTTCTGCAACAGTTTTAGTTTTATCATCCTGTAAAGCCGATCTAAGCATATTTAGACTTTTCTGAACATTCTTAATATCTTCTTTTTTGTTATCTTCTTTTTGTATCTTCTCAACTAGAGCTGCTGCCTTAGACTGCATCTCTTTCATCATTCTGTCTGCTTTTTCATAAGCTTCCTTCAAGATATCATTTTTTTCCTTTTTCAGAACTCTAAGTTTCTCCTCAAAGGCTTCTTTATCTCTTTGAGCAGCTTCTTTCAAGAACTCTACTTGTCTTTTCATTATATCGAGTTCATCTGCTTTATCCTTGATATTGCTTATCATTTTCTCTATTTTTTTATTGTCATCACTTATGTAGCTCTTTGCCTTGTTGATTACCTCTTCAGATACTCCAAGCCTTCTGGCAATAGTAAGAGCATTACTTTCTCCAGGTATTCCTATCAATAGTCTGTAAGTAGGAGAAAGAGTTTCAACATTAAATTCCATTGATGCTGTTTCTATTCCCTCTTCATTATATCCATGAGCTTTTACTTCACTATAGTGAGTAGTTATTATTGATTTACATTTTTTATCTTTCAGATAATCTATAACTGCCATAGCAAAAGCTGACCCTTCAGCAGGGTCTGTTCCTGATCCTAATTCATCTAATAATACAAGAGAAGCTCTAGTTACATTTTCAAGTATTTCCTGAACATTTTTTAAGTGAGCTGAGAATGAAGACAGAGACTGTTCAATACTTTGCTCATCTCCTATATCAGCATAAACTCCTGTAAAAAATCCAATACTTGAATGTTCATGAGCAGGAATAGGTATTCCGCTCAATGCCATCAATGTAAGAAGCCCAGCTGTTTTTAGTGCAACAGTCTTTCCTCCTGTATTTGGCCCTGTTATAAGGAGAGTGTTATAATCTTTTCCTATTTCAAATGTAAGAGGAACAACTGAGGAAACTGGTATAAAGGGATGTCTTGCATCTACCAGTGTCAGTATCTCTCTATTATTGATATTAGGAACTACACATTTTTTCTCTATCCCATACATAGCTCTTGCATTAAGTATGTCCAGTGTGATAACTGCTTCCCCAACTCTGTCTATATCATCTTTGCTGTTTCTTATATAGTCAGTTATTCTAAGAAGTATTTTTCTTATCTCTTCTTTTTCTTTTATCTCCAATTCTCTGTTTTTATTATTCAAAGCAACTATTGATAATGGCTCAATAAATACTGTCTGCCCACTTGATGATCTGTCATGTTCAATACCTTTTATCTGCCCTTTGAAATCTGCTTTTACAGGAACTACACTTCTTCCATCTCTTTCAGTAATTATCTTTTCCTGAAATACTTTAGCAAACTGAGGTTCATTAAAAAGTTCATCAAATTTTCTCTTGATATTCATAGCGAGAGTCTTCTTATGTATTCTGATATCTCTCAAGTCAAGAGAAGCATCATCTTTTATCTCTTTGTTATTATCAATAGCCTTGTTTATAATATCTTCTATTCCTCTCAAAATAGGAACATCATTAAATTTATCTCTTAAATCTTTGTATTTATTTAAATCTTCCAATCTGTTTTTAAATACTCTGAAAAGTCTTAGGTTATGATTGATATCCCACAAATCTTCCACATCCAGATATGTCCCTATCAGCTGTGATTTCTTTGTCAGCTTGCAAATATCTTTCATTCCAGCAGTTTCTAATCCCCCATCAAATTTCAAAAAATCTGTAAAATCTCTCAACACATCAAGTTCTCTATTTAAAGAGCTGAAGTCTTTGAAAGGTTCAAGCCCCAATATTTTATAATGATTCTCTTCTATAGCACTATAATTTGAAATTTCTTCTCTTAGCTTATCAAATTCCAAAACTGTATAACTATGTCTATTCATTTTTACCACCTTGTTATATATTTACGTTCATTTTATTATATCACAAATCTCTATTTTTCTTAAAGAAAGTTGAAGAAATTTAAAAAAAACTTGATATTTTCTTTATTTAATGATACAATTATTTGCAATTGTGTGTTCAATTGCAATCAGGAAAGAGGTGACAAAGATGCAAAGATGTGAAATCACAGGAACTGGAATTATCAGTGGTAACCAAATTTCTCACTCTCATAGACTTACTAGAAGAGTATGGAAACCAAACTTACAAGTTACTACTATCGTTGTAAACGGATCTCCAGTTAAAGTTAAAGTTTGTTCAAGAACTTTAAAAACTTTAAGAGGTGCCAGTGAAGTTGAAGTTATGAATATTTTAAAAGCTAATGCTTCTACTTTAAGTGCTAGACTTGCTAAATTCTTAAGCAAATAGTCTTAATCTTAACAATGGGATACCTTTAATAAAAAAAGACAGCTTGAAAAAAGCATGTCTTTTTTTTATATCTTTTTTTACCCTGACAAATGACAACAACAATGAACAGGAATTTATTTTACTTTTAAGATATACTTTAACTGAGAGGTGGGATGTTATGGATTGGATATTTTATATGCAGAATGCTATTGATTATATAGAAGATAATCTTCTTGAATCAATTGATTACAATGATGTAGCAAAACGAATTGGTTTTTCTAATTTTCATTTTCATAGGACTTTTGCTCTACTTGCAGGAATGACAGCAAATGAATATATTCGTAAGAGAAGATTGTCTATGGCTGGAGAAGAACTTTCTATGTCCAATGCTAAAATCATAGATATTGCATTTAAATATGGCTACGAAACTCCAGAAAGTTTTTCAAAAGCTTTTAGCCGATTTCATGGATTTAATCCAAGTGATGCCAAGAAATCTGGAACATCTCTAAAAAAATTCTCTCGTTTTTCTATTAAAGTAAAAGTTGAAGGGGGTAAAATTATGGATTACAAAATTGAAGAAAAAGGTTCTATGAAATTTTTAACTGCATCTAAAAGTTTTCTGAATGAGATAATAAATGAAAAGGGGAATCGAGAAGTTTCTGATTTCTGGACTGAATCTTTTAAAAATGGAACTATAGAAACATTGAAGAAAAATTCTGTTGATAGTGGAATATATGGTTTATGCCTTCCTGTATCTAAAGAATCTGATAGCTTTAAATATGGAATTGGAGTAAAAAGCACTGATATTCACAACAATGTAGAAAATTTTGAAATATGGACAGTAAAACCATCTATGTGGGCTGTTTTTAAGTGCATTGGAAATGATGGCCAATGTATAGCTGATATGTGGGAAAGGATATTTAGTGAATTCCTGCCCACTTCTCCTTACAAAATGACTGAACAGGCTGATTTAGAATATTATTATGAAAATAATGAAAATATATTTTGTGAACTATGGGTACCTGTTGAGAGAAAATAGATATATGGCATAAAGAAATGAGAATAGTGAAGTCATTGTCCCTTCTACTATTCTCATTTTGTTTTAACTAGAAGTTAATTTATATCTTACTAAAAATATTACTTTTGAATAATCTAAATTTCCCTTACATTTTTTATTCAATTACGTCTGGAACTTTTGTCTTTATTATAAAAGCTCCTATTATCATTCCTACTATTGATGGAACTAGCCATGAAAAGCCATATTCAGCTAAAGGCATTTTACTTAAAATTATTTTAAATATAGAAATATTTAACCCTGCATTCACTAAAGTCTCCATTAAACTAAAGAGAAAAGCCATTAAAACTCCACCTTTAAAAGGACCGTCATTTGGAAGAAATTTCTTTATCAGCCCTAAGAAAGTCAGCACTATACATATTGGATAAATTACTGCAAACATAAATGATGCATACCCAACTATTCTATTAACTCCAAGAATCCCCAGGCACCCTCCTAATATGCATACAACTATCAGCCATGTTGTATATTTTATTCTTCCCTTTGTAAATTCCTCTACAAATTCTGCACCAATAGTTGCTATTCCTACTCCAGTAGTAATACATGCAAGCATAACAATAATTGCCAGAACTCCTGAACCAATTTTTCCAAGAAGCTGTTCTACTAATATTATCAACATTGTTGCCATAGACATATCTGTTGTTACATATTCATTCCCTGTTGCTCCTAAATACAATAACCCTACATAGATAATTGTAAGACCTATTATAGCTACTAAAGCTGTAATATATATTCCTGCATTTATCTGACTTTTCTTTATCTCTCCATCTCTCAAGGCATTAAAAAACAGTGAGGCACACATCAAGCCTAAAGTCAGATCTCCAGTATTGTATCCTGTTATGAGAGCTCCAACAAATGGTTTTTCTATTCCTGTAGGAACTGGTGCTCCTATTGGAGTAATCACTGCTGCTGCAACTATTATTAATAATGCAACTAAAAGTACTGGTGTAAGATATTTCCCAATTTTATCTACTACTGAACTAGCATCTTTTGATATAAAAAATATAATCAGAAAGAATATTAGTATTGTCACTGGCATTGGAACTTTATCTGTTAGGGCACGAACTCCCATTTCATGTGTTGTAGCTGCTAATTTAGGCATAGTTGAAGTAGTAGCTAGTATCAATACCATTATCAGATAAAAAAAGTTATAAAACCAAGGGGTAACGGGATTCAAAATATTTTTAACATCTCCCCCTGAGTTATTTACTGCAATTACAGCAATTACTGGAAGCAGTATTCCTGAACAAAATAACCCCAAAGCTCCTGCTACCCATTGTGTTCCACTTGCTGCTCCTATTCCAGGAGGAAATATTAGATTCCCTGCTCCGAAAAAAGTTGAAAAAAGAGCAAACCCTACAATAATTCCTTTCTTAATCACTTTACTGTCCATAAATTTTCCCTCTCCTCTTTTTATTTATTTTGTAATTTAATCTTTTTTATATACAGTTTCTCCATTGACCATTGTGAAAGAAATTTTTACATCTTTTATCTCATCTTTTGGAATATTATAAATATTTTTTTCTAATCCTACTATATCTGCATACTTTCCAATTTCTAGTGTACCTTTAATATTTTCTTCAAAAGACTGATATGCAGCATTTATTGTAAATAATCTTACTGCTTCATCTATACTCAATCTTTGAGCTGGCATCCATCCCTCTTTTGGAAGTCCTTTTTTATTTTTACTTGTTACTGCAAAATATATATTTTCCATAATACTAAAGCTTACAACTGGAGAATCTGATCCCCCTGATATATGAATTCCCTTATCCAGCATTGTTTTCCAGACATATGATGTAGCTACTCTTTCCTTTCCAAGTCTTGCTTCTGCTACTTCCATATCATCTTCTATAAAAACTGGCTGTATATAGGCAGTTATATTTCCTTTTACCATTTTGTCTAATATTCTTTCATTTGTAATTTGAGCATGCACTATTCCGTTTCTCATAGGATTAGAAAGATCGTCTTTATTTACTTCATTCAAAATATCTGCTGCTATTTCAATAGCTCCATCTCCTATACCATGTACTGCTACCTGCATATTATTTTCTTTAGCTTTTGTAAAGAATTTTCTCAATTGTTTTTCATCTAAAACCTGTATTCCACGAGTACTTGGGTCATCACTATATGGCTCATTCATATATGCTGTTCTAGCTCCTAGTGACCCATCTGATATAACTTTCAAAGGGCCGATTTTAAAATATTCTCCACCTTGCCCTGTTCTATACCCTTTATCTATAAATTCTTCAAAATTTTCATAAACAAAAAACATACATTGTTCATAAGTTCTTACTTTTAATTTTCCTGCTTTTTCAAGTTCTGTATACGCTATTATTACTTTTTCCCAATCTTCTTCTGGAACTGCTGAGAAGTAGTCAGCGCTATGTACTTGTGTTATTCCCTCTTTCAAAAAATCTTCCTGTACTGTAAGAATCATATCTTTAATATTTTCAACAGTCGGTTTTTCTAAAATTTTTCTGTAAATTGTTACTGCTGATTCTCTCAATATTCCTTTTTCTGTATCTATATATTCCATATCTTCTTCTGGAACTCCATTTTTAATTATCAATTCCATGGCCTTTGAATTTGTCACTGCAACATGGCCACATACTCTCACTAAAATTATTGGATAATCTGTAGATATTTTATCTAAATCCTTTTTATAAATAAACTCATTGCCATCTTCAAAGTCTGCTTGATTCCATCCCCAACCTATTAACCATCCTTTATATAACCCATGCTTACTATAATGTTCTTTCCCTCTCTTAATAACTTCATCTACCGAATTTGAACCATTGAGCCTTATAAATTTTTTTGTTTCTGCATAATCCATAGCATGAAGATGGGTATCCACAAACCCTGGAAGAACTAATTTACCTTTCATATCTATTTTTTCTTTTGCTTCTATCTCTCCAGCTTCCTTATCTTTTCCAAGAAAAGATATCTTCCCATCTTTTATTCCCATTGCTTCATAAATAGAGTTGGTATCATCCATTGAATGAAACTCCCCATTATATAATAACGTATCTAAAGTCATTTTGTTCCCCTCCTTAAATTTCATTGCTCTAATTAAAAGCAAGTTTTGTGCCAAAATTCCCCCATGTACCAATTTCCTCTAAAATATATAACTTTTATCTTTATTCCTTTTTCAATCTATTTAAGAAATCATAAAATTTTTTATAAGTTTGTAAAAAATATTTTACAAATCTATTCTGAATATGTTAAAGTAATTCAAGGAGGGATTAAAATGATCGAAAGCTATATTGATTTAATAAAAACGATAGATAATTCTTTTGATGGAATAATGGTTGTAGATGAAAATCTCATAGTTAGGTACTGTAGATATTTTTCTGCTTCTGGACTTGGAAGTGTTGATGTAAAAACAGCTATTGGAAAAACTCCCCTAGATATTTTTGCAAATATTGATCAAGAAACTTCTACTTTCTATAGAGCAGTAAAATATGGAGAAACTATTTTAAATAATACGCAAATTATCGTCTATGCCAATGGGAAAAAAGAACCTATAGTTGACAGTACAATCCCTATTATTGCTGATGGAAAAATTATAGGAGCTGTAAATACAGTAAGATTTGTCAGCAACTTTAAAAAGAATAATTTTACCAATCACTCAAATATACTTGCTCCATGTTCTAATGAACTTTATTCAATTGAAGATATAATAGGTGCTTCTGAAGAGATAATAAATTTAAAAAATAAGATATCTAAAGTTTCCAGAACTAATTCAAATATATTTATTTATGGAGAAACTGGAACTGGAAAAGAGATGGTAGCTCAATCTATTCACAGCAACAGTGCCAGAAAAAACAAAATATTTATTTCTCAAAACTGTGCTGCTATTCCTGACAATCTTCTGGAAAGCATTCTTTTTGGAACTACAAAAGGAAGCTATACTGATGCTATAAATAGGCCTGGAATCTTTGAAATGGCAGATGGGGGAACAATTTTTTTAGATGAGATTAATTCTATGAATCTCAATATGCAGGCAAAGCTTTTAAGAATAATAGAGGATAAAAAAATAACAAGAATTGGAGGAATAGAAACTAAAGAGGTTGATGTGAGAATAATTGCAGCAATCAATCAGACTCCAGAAGCATGCCTTGCTGAAAAAAGAATCCGTCCTGACCTTTTTTACAGATTGTCCAGTGTTCAGATAAAGACTCCTTCTTTAACTGAAAGAAAAAATGACATAGAAAAGCTAGCTCAGTTTTTCATTGAATTCTACAATAAAAAAATGAATATGAATATCTCAGATATTTCAAAAAATGTCCTAGATCTTTTCTATAAATATCCATGGCCTGGAAACGTCAGAGAACTGAAAAATGTAATTGAAACTGCATTTAACTTTACATCATCTAATACTATTGAATTAGATGATGTTCCTGACTATATTTTAACTGCTAACAATAAACCTAATCACTGTAATAATTCTATTTATAAGTCCTCTGAAAACGAGTCTCTAAATACTGCTCTTGAAAACTTTGAAAAAAACTACATAATTGAAGTTTCTCAAAATACTTCTTCTTTTTCAGAGTTAGCTGATGCATTAAAAATATCAAGGCAGCTCCTCAACCATAAAATTAAAAAATATGATTTAAAAAAATATATTCATTATTAAAAAAAAGAAAAGACCAACTAAAAATCACAGTTGGTCTTAATTTTATATATTATTATTCTTCCCAAAAAGCGTATCCATCTCTTCCTTTATTTTTCACTGTATATAGAGCAGTGTCAGCTTCGTGATAAAGTTCCTCAAAAGTTTTTTCATTCCCTTGCCAGTGAGATATTCCTATACTGCATGTTATATTTCTTGCTTCTTTATCTGGGATTTCTATCTTATTTATCTGATGCCTCAACTTATTTATCTTATCTTCTAAATATTCTACAGAAAAAGGTTCATAGGTCAGAATACAAAATTCATCTCCCCCGAATCTTCCTACTATCCCTTTTTTTCTAAAAGAATTCATAAGAATTTCTGCTATTTTTATCAATACTGTATCCCCAAAAAGATGCCCATATTTGTCATTAATAATTTTAAAATAATCTATATCCAGTATGATAAAAAATCCTAAAGAATCAACCTCTGATTTTTTTAATTTTTCTTTTATGTGTGAAATAACAGTTCCTTTATTATATATCCCTATCATTATATCTAACTCTGATTTCAATTCCATTTCATTAGAATATTTTCTTATAAATATTAATACTACCATTATTAAAAATATCAAGAAAATAGATGATATAAAGAACTGCAATCTTATATGCACAAATTCTCCTAATAAATGTGAGTCTAAAACAATTCCCCCTTCAAGGAGAAGTATCTTGATTCTAGTAAAAAAATGATATCCAAGGCTCATAACCAAAGCAGTAACTACTCCTGCAAAAACAATCAATATTCGCCCACTTTTTTCCTTTTTTTCAGATATTTCTATGACCTCTATCTGCCTTTTAAATTCCTTTACTTTCTTATTAGTGCTTATTATATAAATAGCAAGAATTATCAGTATAGTCCCTAATTATTTACTATACTGTTTAACTTAATCATGTCTTCAAATGTATTTAAAGGACTGAATCCAAGTTCTGGAAAAAGAAAATATAGAGCTGTATAAACCAAAAAAGAATGTACCATGTCATTTAAAAAAGCAGCTACAGATACTGCTAGTTTCTTACATTTACTCCATTCGACACTTTTGAATATAATACCTGCTAAAAACCCAAATGCCATTCTTGTTCCTACACTAAGAATCACACTTGAAAATGGAGCTCCGCTATTAAAAGGAGAAAATATGCTGTCAACATATGAGACTCCAGATATAGATGCCTTCCACATACTAGTAAGCCCAAATATTCCTCCCAATGCCATTCCTTCTAAAGGACCTAAGAAAAATGCTCCAATAATTACAGGAATAGGCATCATAGTTATAGCTAAAGGCTTTATAATAATATATCCAAAAGATGAAAATGCTAAAAGCAGTTCTATTGCTGCTATTACTAAAAATTTATACCAGTGTAGTGGATCCTCTTTTTTTCTCATCATCTTTCCCATTTTGATTACCTCATTTTGTCCATAATATACAACAATAAGATTAATTTTTCTATTTTAGTTGTTACCCAAGTTTATCATATATAAATTTAAAAGTCTATAATTAATTTGCAATAATATTCTTTAAAATGAATTTTTTAGTATTTTTTAGTTCTTCTAAGTTTTTCAAAAAAAAGAAAAAAGGCTGAACTTTTAATGTCCAGCCTATAAGAAACTATTTTTCAATTCTTGTATAAGGAATCAAAGCGATGTTTCTAGCTCTTTTTATAGCTTTAGCTATTCTTCTTTGTAACTTAGCATTAGCTCCAGTTACTCTAGAAGGATTGATTTTTCCTTTATCAGATACAAATCTTTTTAAAAGGTCTACATTTTTATAATCAATTTCTTCAGCTTTAACTCTTAATTTAGCTCTTCTTCTTCTGAATTCTGCCATTTTTATAACCTCCTCTTGATTTTAACTACATTCTAAAATAATTAGTCTTGCTTAACGATGATATATCTTATTACTTCTTCAGTAATGTTAAGCTTTCCTTCAACTGCTGATAATTGAGTTCCATCAATATCAAAAGTTGCTAGTACATAGAATCCAGTTTTTTTCTTATCAATAGGATAAGCTAATTTTCTTTCTCCCCATTTTTCACTTTTAGCTACTGTAGCTCCAGCGGCAGTTAAAATTCCTGTTACTTTTTCAACTACTGCATCTCTACCCTCTTCTAAAATTGTTGGGTTGATGATGTACATAATTTCATATTTTTTCATTTTTTAACCTCCTCCCTATGGTTTTAGCCCAAAACACGTTGATTTTGAGCAGGGTACTAAATACTATACCATCTTTTGATGATTTTTTCAAGTATTTATTTATTATTTTTTAGAACTTCTTATCCAAGGTGGAAGATCAAGTTCAGATCTCTTTACATCTGCTTCTTCAGGAGTAACTACTGTTACAGGTTTTTTAGCATCAACATTAATAAACGGCTCACTTTTTTCCTGCTCATTTACAAAGTTGTTAGCTATAATAGTAACCTGTACTCTGTCTCCAACTTCTGGATCGATAACAAGTCCGAACATAACATCATCAGCAGTTTTTCCAGCTGCATCTCTAATCATATCAGAAATAGTCTGAGCTTCCATAAGAGTTATATCTGGTGCTCCAGTTATATTAATAAGTATTTTGCTTGCTCCCAGTATAGATTTTTCAAGTAATGGAGATAATAAAGCTTTCTCAGTAGCTTTTACAGCTCTGTTTTCTCCTTCTCCTTCTCCGAATCCGAGTACAGCTACACCAGAATTCATCATTGTTGCTTTAATATCAGCAAAGTCCAGATTGATAAGTCCATTACCTATCATAAGGTCTGCTACCCCTCTGATACCTATTTTTAAGATATTATTTGCTTCTTTAAATGCATTTTGTAAAGTTATTGTTTTATCAGGTAATTCAAAAAGCTTATCATTTGGTATTATTACTAAAGCATCTACAGCCTTTTTAAGATTTTCAACACCTATATCAGCATTATTTTTTCTTTTCTTTCCTTCAAATGAGAATGGTCTTGTTACAACTGCTACAGTTAATACTCCTAGTTCCTTTGCTACTTTAGCAATTACTGGTGCAGCTCCTGTTCCAGTTCCTCCTCCCATTCCTGCTGTTATGAAAAGCATATCTGTTTCTTCTAAAAGATTTTTGATTTTCTCTACATCCTCTTCTGCTGCCTGTCTTCCTATTTCAGGATCAGCTCCAGCTCCAAGTCCTCTTGTTAATTTTTCTCCAAGTTGGATTCTTATGTCAGCCAGAGATTTATTTAAATCTTGAGCATCTGTGTTGGCCGCAATATATTCTACTCCTCCTACTCCAGATTCGATCATATCATTGATCGCATTTCCTCCAGCTCCTCCAGCTCCTAATACCTTTATCTTAACTAAATCTTGATCTATCAACATAATACCCCCTTTTATCATTTCATTCTGAATTTAAATAAAATTAGAAAACCAGTTTTTTATACTGCTGAGTGTTCCACTTTTCTTTTTGCTGTTATCTTTATCATCTTCTAGTAATTTATCCAAGTCGTCCTCTTCTGTCTCTTCTATTGTATTTTTTGAAGGGGCTTCAGATTCATTCTGCTGCGAATAAAAACCTGACTGCATTCTATTATATTCCTCTTCCATTATTTCACTAAAGATTCCTATAACTGTAGCCATACTGGCATCTACATCCTCCAGACCTCGAAAAGCATGAGGAAGTACCTTTCTCACAACATATCCTGTTTTTTTATTTATTTTTTCAAGAAGACCATCAATAACAATGGCTCCTCCTGTTAAAACCAAACCTTTTCCAAGGTATCCGTTAAATCCAGATTCCTCAATAGTTTGAGTAATAAAGCTGATTATATCTTCTGTTCTTGCATCTATTATATTTTTTATATCTGCTACTGATACCTTTTTAGTATCACCACAAAATATATGCTCTTCATGTATATCTTTATCTTTCAATTTTGATAATATCTCAAAAGCTTCCTGTTTAGATATCTGGAATAGATAACTTATGTCATTGACATAGTGCATTCCACCTAAAGGAAGTGATTTAGAATAGATGAGTTTATCATTTTTAAACAGAATTATATCTGTTGAGCCTTCACCAATATCAATCAAGGCAACTCCCATTCTTCTATCTTCGTCATCAAGAGAAGCTTTAGCAGATGCATAAGCATTTAAAAGGACATTTTCTGCTTCCAGTCCTATCCTATTCACTACTTCTACTAGTTTTTCCGCTTCTGCTTCGTCTATATATATCAGATGGACATCTCCCTGCATCTCTTTTCCAGTAACACCTATTGGATTTTTGATTATCCCTGAATTATTTACTCTGATATTGTATATTTCTCTTTTTAGCACTCTTTCTTTTCCTGTAAGAAGTTCATGTTCAGCCATTCTTATCAGTGTATCTACCTCTTTTTCACCAATTTCTTTTTCATCAAAAGAATATCTTACATTAGTAGTTCTTGATTTAATAGCTTCTCCACTTATTCCTATAGATACTTTTTCAATAGGGATACCAGTTTGTTCTCTTAACTGTCCTAAGGCGTAAGCTAGACAGTGACTTAATTCTTCTGGATTTTCCACAACTGACTTTTTTATCCCACGACTTGGTACTTCAACATATCCTAATATTTTTAAATGTTCACCGTCAGCAGATAATTCTCCAGTGACAGCTTTTATTTTCATATTTCCCATATCTACTGCTGTTTTTATTATACTATCTTTATTATCTGTCATCGCTTTTATCCCCCAAACTTTTTACTATAAAGTCATTGAATCTCAAATCTATATACTCTACTTTTTTGCTTTTGATAAGTTCCGAATATAAAGTTTCTACAACCTTATATTTTTCTCTCTTTATCTCTTCATTGGTTTTTAATATTGTACCATCTACAAGGATTATTTCAATGCAATTTTTATCTTTTATGTAGATTTGAGACACTAATTCTTTTAATATGTAGTCATCCATCAAGACTAAAACATTCAGCAGACTTTTTATATCCTCTTCTTTATTTACTGAAATAAGAGGAATATCCTTCTTTTCTTTTTCGTTGAAAGTTCCAAAGACTATCCCTTCTGAATCCACTAAATATATTTTATCCTTGATTTGGGCGTAGTAATATAGCTCTTTTTCTTCTACACTTATAGTGAGTTCTCCCAATGCATTATTTTTTATACTGGCATCTTTTACTCTGACATCTTTTTTTAATGCATCTTCTATACTCTTAAAATCTAAGTCCCATATGTTCTTATTATATGTTGTTTTCCCTAGTTCTGTCAATTCCCTTAATAATAATTTTGGTTCTCCTTTTATATTAACCCTCTTTATCTTAAAGAAATCCAGCTTTAAGAATTTTGAAGGAATAGAGAAAACTAAAAAACTTATTCCTAATATTGTGAAAAGTCTTATTATAAATTTCAAAAAAATCTCCTCACTTTTAGATTTGATCTATCTTTTAAATGTTTCCACCATTATTCTTACAACATCATCATATGTATATCCTTTTAAAGTTGCTAGATCTGGAATAAGACTTGTTTTTGTCATTCCAGGAAGCGTATTTACTTCAAGGAAATATACTTTATCATCTTTAAGAATGAAATCGCTTCTTGATATTCCTGCAAGTCCAAGTACATTATGTACTTTCACAGCATTTTCAAGTGCTTCATCATATGCTTTTTTATCTATTTTAGCAGGGTATTCATGTACCGATCCACCTTCAGCATACTTTGATTCATAATCATAAAATTCATTTTTGGGAATTATTCTAAGTACTCCAATTCCTTCTCCATTGATTACTCCAACTGTAAGTTCATCTCCAGTTATCATCTCTTCTATGACTATTTTTTTTCCAACAAGTTCTCCTGCTGCTTTTTCTGCTTCTTCTCTATTATGGCAGAAGAATATTCCTACACTTGAACCCTCAAGAGCTGGTTTAATTACAACAGGATACGAATCTATATCAGATACTTTGTCATAATTTTTTGCAACTCTCACTCCTGCACTTTCAGCAAGTTTTTTAGTAATAACTTTATCCATAGCTATTCCGCTTGCCTCTGCTCCTGAACCAGTGTATGGCTTTCCAAGCATATCAAGAAGTCCCTGTACTCTTCCATCCTCTCCAAATCCTCCATGAAATGCAAGATATGCAAAATCATATTCATTATCAACGAAGGCTGAAACCAGATTTTCTTTTGTAACATCAATTCCATATGCATCATAGCCCTGCTTTAAAAGGCTTTCTAAAATTGCTTTTCCACTATTGAGAGACACTTCTCTTTCAGAAGATATTCCTCCCATAAATACTGCTATCTTCAAAATTATTCCCCCTATTTATCCGAATTTTTAATTATTATTATTTCTTCTTCAAGGTTTATTCCATATTTTTCACTTATAGTCTTTTTCACAAGTTTTAGTATTTCAGAAATATCCTTGAATGTAGCAGTACCTCTATTAACTATAAAGTTAGGATGTTTTTCTGATATTTGAGCTCCTCCTATAACAGTTCCTTTCAGTCCTGCCTCTGATATAAGTCTTGCTGAAAAATCTCCTGCTGGGTTTTTGAAAGTACTTCCAAGGTTAGGAAGATCAAGAGGCTGCTTACTTTCTCTCATAGCCTGTATTTCTACAACTTTTTGAAGATCAAATCCATCTTTGAACTTAAATACAGCACTTATTATTATCCATTTTTTACTTTGTATCTCAGTTCTTCTATATGAAAAATCTAAATCCTCTTTTTTTATTCTTCTTATCTCATGATTTTCATCAAATATCTCTATCTCACTTATGCAGTCAAATATTTCACTTCCATAAGCTCCTCCATTCATGTAGACAAGCCCCCCTACACTTCCAGGGATTCCAGCAAGATTTTCAAGTCCGCTGTAATTATTTTTGTTCATATAAGCAATAAGCTTATTAAAATCCAATCCAGCTTCTACTTCTACCAGACCTCTTTCCAATTCTCTTACATTATCAAATTCTTTCAGAGAAACAAAGGTCATATCTAAATTTCCTTCATCTATCAGGGTATTTGTCCCATTTCCTATGAGGAAAATATTACTATTTTTTTCAAATATCTCCTTAAGTTCATTTTTATCTTCTACAGTTATAAATTTTTTAGCTGTTCCTCCTACTTTCATATTAGAATGCAGCTTCATTTCATGATTTTCAAGTATCTTCATTATCTGTTTTTCCCTTCTAATTTATCAGCTATCCTGTGAGCTACCTTAGAGATATCTCCTGCTCCCATAAACATAAACACTTCATGCCCTTGGCAGTTTAATATTCTTTCATCTATTTTTTCACTGTTTTTTTCAATTACTACTTTCTCATTTTTTAATATATTTCCAAGATCTTCTACAGTTACTCCAAATTCATCTTTTTCTCCAGCACTATATATAGGAAGAAGAAGTACCTCTTCAGCTCCATCAAATGCATCTTTAAAATTTTGAAGAAGGAACTTAACTCTGCTGTAACGATGAGGCTGAAATATTATAGTAAGTTTTTCATGTTCTATAGATTTCGCTCCTTGTAGAGTTGCTTTGATTTCTGTTGGATGATGTGCATAGTCATCTATTATTTTTATTCCTTTATCTTCATTGCAGTAAAGAATATCATATCTTCTTTTTGAACCTTTGAAGTTTTCTAAAGCTTTTTTCAAAAATTCTTCATTTACTCCAAATTTTTTAGCATAATAAATAACTGGCAGAGAGTTAAGAATATTATGATATCCAGGAATAGATATTGTATATCTTCCTGCATTCTTACCTCTTATTGCTATGTTATAACTTGTTTTTCCATTTTCTATCTGAATATCATAAGCAAATATATCTGCTTCTCTTTCCCTTATACTGTATGTTACTATTTTTTCTTTTTCTTTCTTTTCAATTAATTTTTTTAGATTTTCACAGTCTATACACACAACTACTTCATTTTTAGTTTGATCAATAAATTGAGAAAAAGATTTGTTTATATTTTCAAGACATCCATGAGTATCTAGATGATCTTCCTCTACATTGGTTATCACAGCATATGATGGCTTCATAAATAGAAAAGAATTGTCACTTTCATCAGCTTCAGCTACAAAATACTCTGACTTTCCAGGCTTCGCATTTGAACCTATCTCTGGAAGTATTCCTCCTACTACAATGGTAGGATCAAGGTCAAGCATAACTGATGACATCATAGAGCTTGTAGTAGTTTTTCCATGTGTCCCTGCTACTGCTATTCCAGTTTCATCATTTAGAAGCATAGCTAAAAGCTCTCCTCTTTTTACTATTTTTATTCCATTATCCACTGCATATTTATACTCAGGATTATCATGTTTTATGGCACTTGAAGCTATCACCATGTCACACCCTTTAACATGTTCTCCTTCATGAGTATTGTAGACAGTTATTCCCATATTTTCTAATTCTTCTGTAACATATCCTCTGTTTAAGTCAGCCCCATTTACTTCATAACCTTTTGTTTTCATTATTTTAGCAAGACCGCTCATTCCTATACCATTTATACCAATAAAGTAAATCTTTTTCATCAATTAATTCCTCCAAATATCTAAATCATTTATAATTTTTTCTACAGCGTTGGATTTTTTTAAGGATCTTATCCTTACTCTCATAGACTTCAATGCTTCCTCATTTTTTACTAACTCAAGAGCCTTTTCAATTGCAGTGTCTGCCTCTGTATTGGTATATACAAGAGCAGAATTATTTTCTTCTAATATCTTTGCATTGTCATATTGTCCAACTTTTAAAGAATTATATGGAATAATAATTGATGGTTTCTCTAGTTCTATTATTTCAGAAATCGTCAAAGCCCCTGCACGACATATTATCAGATCAGCAGCAGCCATAATATTTATCATGTTATTAAAATATGGTTTTACTGTATCAGACATCTTAGTTTTCACTATTCTTTTAGTGATATCTTCAAAGTTGTTCTCTCCAGTCGCCCAATAAACTCTCAGTTTTTTATCTTCAAGAAACTTGTCCCAGCTTTTTATTACTGCATCATTTATATCTTTTGCTCCCAGACTTCCCCCAGTTATAAGGATTACTTTTTCATCCTCTTCCAGTTTTAGTCTTTCTCTTTCTTCATTTTCATTTACATAATTGATTTCTTCTCTTAAAGGATTTCCAGTTACATCAAATCTCTTTTGATATTTTAAAGGTATATCATCGTATGTTTTATCAAATGCAAGAAATGTTTTTTCAGCAAATTTATATAATACTTTATTTGTCCATCCCAAATTAGCATTCTGCTCTTGAAGATAAACTTTTTTTCTAAGAAGTATTCCTCCAATTATAGCAGGAACAGAAATATAGTTTCCAAACCCTATTATTGCATCAGGTTTTTCCTTTGCAACTATCTTTATCCCCTGCCATACTCCTTTTAAATATTTAAATATACTTTTTATATTTTTAGGAGGTTTTATATCCAGACCAATAAATCTAAATCCTGCTTCTGGAACTATTTCTTTTTCCATTCTAATACTTGTTCCTACAAAAAGGACATCTATATTTTTTAATTTAAGACCTTCTGCTACAGCTAGAGCAGGATAAATATGCCCTCCTGTTCCTCCAGTCGTTAAAATAATTTTTTTCAAATTTCTCACCTACCAAAGATTTCTCTTACTAATTCCTTGAATACTTCCCCTCTGTGTTCATAACTTTTAAACTGATCAAAGCTGGAAGTTGCTGGGGAAAGAAGTACCACTTGATGTTCTTCTGGGTTAAATCTTTCCTTCATATTTAATAAACAGCTTCTTAAATCTCTAAGAAGAAATATCTTGCTGCTGTCATAACCTTTTTCTAAAAGTATCCTGTTAATATCTTCAGCAGTTTCACCTATGAGATATGTCTCTTTTGCATGAATCTTTATCAGGTCTGCCAGAGGAACCCAGTCAAGCTTTTTGTCAAATCCTCCGCAAATAAGAATGCACTGATCAAAAGCCTCCACTGCAAATTTTGTTGAATCAATATTTGTTCCCTTAGAATCATTTATGAATTTTACTTTTCCATAATCAAAAAAGTCTTCCATTCTATGTTCAATAGTTTCTGTATTGTATAGAAACTCTCTTATCTTCTCATTTGATATTCCTACTATTTCAGCTGTCGCTGTAATAAAAAGCACATTTTCAAGATTATGTTTTCCTTTTAATGAAAGTTTAGAGCATTCCAATATCTCTCCATCTTTTCCATAGAGCTTTCCATTTTCCGCCCAGAAATCACATTTTTCACTGATATTCTGAGATATTTTTATCTTTTTACCCAATACAAGTGCTTCTCTTTCTACCACTTCTTTAGAATCAAGATTAAAGATAAAATAATCATCCTCAGTTTGATTTTTACCAATATTGAATTTTGTTTTATAATAATCATCTATATCCTTATATCTAGAAAGATGGTCAGGAGTAAGATTTATAACCATAGTTATCCAAGGTTTAAAATCAAGAAGATTTTCAAGTTGATATGAACTTAACTCTAAAACAATATAGTCCAGATCTTGATATTTTAAAAGCAGTTCTGCATAGGAAACACCTATATTTCCTGCATACTCAGCTTTATATCCAGCATATTGAAGCAATTCTGTGATTTTAGAGGTAGTAGTAGTCTTTCCATTTGTCCCTGTCACAGCTATTATTTTACTTTTTATTCCATATTGTACCATATATTCATAACTTAATTCAATTTCATCTATCAATTTTATTTTTTTTTCTTTAGCTTTCATTACAAGTTCATTGTATGGCACTCCTGGACTTTTTACAAAAACCTCTATTTCATTCAGATGTTCCATTCCTTCTTTAGAAGATATTCCCTTTTTATCATCAACTAATATTACTTCATATCCCATATTTTTTAGCAGATGTTCAGCTCCAAGACCGCTTACACCAGCTCCGAAGACCATTGCTTTTTTCATAACATATCCCTTCCTTTTTTCCTGTTTCCTATATAGACGGAAAACCACGGGGGTTCCGTGGTTCTTTTATTAGAGAATTCCTCTTAATCTTATTATTCCAAGTGCTACCATTCCGAATATTAAAGTAGTTATCCAGAATCTCATTGTCACCTTTGTTTCAGCTAGACCACTGAGTTCAAAGTGATGATGAATAGGCGCCATCTTGAATATTCTTTTTCCTCTCAGCTTGAAAGATCCTACTTGAAGTATAACTGAAAGAGCTTCCATTACAAATACGCCTCCAATTATTGGAAGAATTAGTTCCTGCTTCAAAAGAATAGCAACTACTCCCAATACTCCACCTAGAGTAAGAGAACCAGTATCTCCCATAAATATCTGGGCTGGATAGAAGTTATACCATAGAAATCCAAGTCCTGATCCACATATAGTAGCAAGGAATACAGACATCTCTCCTGAACCTGGTATATAGAAAAGTTTCAAGTGTTCACTCATATTTACATTTCCTGTGAAGTAAGAAATTGCTCCAAGGATAGTAGAACATATTATCATTGGCATTATAGCCAGTCCATCTAGTCCATCTGTTATATTTACTGCATTAGATGTTCCCATAAGAATTATAAGAATGAAAATCAGCATACCTATACTTCCTATGTAAAACATACTTCCAGAAACTAGAGGATTTATTATAGAGAGATCAAATGCCCTGTCCCCTGTCAAACCTATGTGAGTTACAAAAAGCCATACTAAAATAGCTATCAAAGCCTGACCTAAAAGTTTTTTCTTTCCAGAAAGGCCCTTTTTATTAACAGTAAATTTTTTATAATCATCAATAAATCCTATAGAGGCAAATCCCATCATAGCAACAAGAAGTACATCTATAAAAACATTGGAAATATCTGATACAAGGAGATTTGTTACCAGCATTACTACAACTATAAGAACTCCACCCATTGTAGGCGTTCCTTTTTTAGAAAGGTGTGAAGCAGGACCATCATCTCTGATTTTTTCCCCAAATTTTTTAACTTTAAGATAGTTTATGAATGGTTTTCCTAAGATCAAAACTAAAACAAAAGATAGTGTAAAACTTATGAATCCTCTTAAATACATAGACTTCAAGAAAGCAAGGCTCTCAAAGTACTCCCCTATTATATATAACATTCTATTATTAATCTCCTCACAATATTTTTTCTGATTTTATATTTTCAATTATCTTATTATCTCTTCAAGTTTCATTCCACGAGACCCTTTTAAAAGAACAGCAGTTTTTCCATGTTCTTTCTCAAGAATATTTTTTATATCTTCTTTATTTGTGAAATGAGTTATTTTTTCTTTGTTTCCCTGTATAACTTTTAAAGCTTTTGCCATTCTCTCTCCATATAAGTATATCTTATCAGTATGGATAATTAAAGCTTTTTCTATAATATTTTCATGATATTCTATCTCTTTTTCTCCAAGTTCCAACATATCTCCCAAAACTGTTATTTTTAAGGCATCATTATACAGTTTATCAAAAGTTTCAAGGGAGAAGCTTACCGATATCGGGCTGGCATTATATGCATCATTTATATAAATAATATTTTCTTTCTCTATTTTTTGAAATCTCATTGGAGTAAGCTCAAGATTTTTCAATCCATTACTTATTTCTTCATAAGATACTCCCATTTTCTTTCCTATTACTATTGCCATGGCTGTATTTATACAGTTATGCTTTCCATTTAGAGATACAGTATATTTTTTTTCTTCCATCTCAAAATACAGCCCCTCATCACTGTCAGTAAAATTTTTAATTTGATAGTTATTATTATTTTCATAACCTACTTTTATTCCATTAAGATCTTTAAGAAATGGATCATCTCCAAATACAATTAAATTTTCTGCTGAAACATATTTTACTAATTCAGTTTTTGCTTTAAAAACATTTTCTCTAGTTTTCAGGAACTCCAAGTGAGAGTCTCCTATATTAGTTATAACCCCAATATCAGGTTCAACTATACTAGATAATAAGTCTATCTCTCCAAAGCCGCTCATTCCTAATTCAAGAACTGCTGCTTCACATTTTTCATCTAATTGCAGAATTGTAAATGGGACTCCTATATGATTATTAAGATTTCCCATAGTTTTAGCAGTTACATATTTTTGGGACAATACAGAATATATCATATCTTTTGTAGTCGTTTTCCCATTGCTTCCAGTTATAGCAATAACTTTTACATCAAGAGTATGTCTGTATTTTTTAGCAAGCTCCTGCATACACTCTATAGTATCCTCTACTTTAATTACTCTTTTATCATTTCCTTTGTAATTATCAGCTATTACTAAGGCTGCACCTTTTTCAAGTACATCATCTATATAGCTGTTCCCATTATTTATAGCAAAAAACAGATCCCCTTTTTGGACTTTTCTGCTGTCCATAACTACATGACCTATCTCATTTTTTTCAACTACACTCTTTATTCCAAATATTTTATCCAGAATATTAAAAAGTATTTTCATTTTATCATTCCTTTTCCTTTTAAATACCTTTATTTTATCATTAAAAACTTTTGTATACAAGGATTTTCACAATTATTTCAAGCTCAATGCAAAATCATAAAGAGAATCAAAAATCTCTATTTTTCTGTCTCCAAGTTTTTCCAATGTCTCCATACCATGGCCAGTTTTTACTAGAATAGGAGTAAGACCAGCTTTCTGCCCAGCATCTATATCTGCAAGGGTATCTCCTACCATAAAAGAACCTGCTCTATCTATATCAAACTCTTTTATTGCAGCATCCAGCATTCCAGTATTTGGCTTTCTGCATATACAATCAGTTTTGTATTTTCCTACACCTTTTTCTGGATGATGAGGGCAGTAGTAGAATTTTTCTATTATTACTCCATTTTTTTCCAGTTCTTTTTTTATATGTTCGTTTAATTTTTGAAGATCCTCTTCTGTATAATATCCCCTTGCTATACCAGACTGATTAGTTACAACTGCCATTGTATATCCAAGAGAAGAAAATATCTTTAGAGCCTCCACCACATTTTTTTCAAATTCAAAGTCTTCTATCCTATGAAGATAATCTTTTTCTACATTTATAGTTCCATCTCTATCCAGCAAAATTGCTTTTTTCATTTATAACATCCTTTATTTCATTTTTTTATATTTTTTGGCGGATTTTCTGAATATATTATTCTCTCTTTCAGTAAAAAAACAACCACTTAAAATATACCTTATATTTTAATGTTTGTACATAATTTTTTTCAAAAAATAAAAAAAAGCTTGGCAAGTTCCTATCCTCCCGGGAGGCTTCCCTCCAAGTACTTTCA
>OGZT01000358.1_pt1 | contig 36997 bp, 58 predicted proteins | sample 1576891 | NCBI WGS metagenome assembly OGZT01 (sample SAMEA3541521, study PRJEB24748) | human gut metagenome | biome: human gut; feature: human-associated habitat; material: faeces | place: China | collected 2012 | reverse complement strand
AAACAGGGGGGCAATTTACATTGGACACTGGGGGGCAGTTACGTTGGATTTTCCAATAAGCCCACCGATAACGACAGTTAAAGCTACATAAGGATTGGTAAGCATAGCAGCGTTTAAAGCTAACTGCGCCTTTCGAGCCAATATACGAGCATTAGTAAGGGCTACCTCGGCTATCGTATGTTTGCTTGTGGCGATGGTGGTAAGCATCACAGCAGTGCGATATGTTCCATAAGTGACCATCAGTCCGGCCAATACCTTGCCAACCGTTTCATAGTTCTCAATCAGTGAAGTCGTCGTCTGAATCCCCTTCATGATGACACCTTCCGACTTCTGCCCTAATTCATTAAAGACACTATCCATTGCATCTTTCATCATGGAAAGCCGACCGTTTATCTCCTTTGAAGCATTCTCGGACATATTGTAGAATCTACCACCTGCGGAAGTAGCGTCAATAAACGCCTGTTGTACCATTTCTGCGGAAATAGCACCTTTAGACATCTCATCTTTAAGGGTAGCAATGGATTTGCCTGTTCTTTCAGACATTATTTGAAGTGGATTGAATCCGGCATTTATCATTTGGTTCAAGTCCTGCCCCATCAACTTGCCTGCTGCTGACATCTGGGAAAAAGCCAAAGTAAGAGAGTTGAATTTCTGTGTATTCCCCATAGAAACATCACCAATAGCTTGTAAATAACGTGGCACTCTTTCGGCTTCGATATTAAACCCTAACATCATCTGTGTAGCGGAAGTAACATCGGAAAATTCCAGCGGTGAAACCTTCGCATATTCACGTACTTGCGCCATGAGCACATCGGCTTTCTCCTTGCTACCTAACAACGTTTGAATGGCAGTATCGGCCGCTTGAAACTCACCACGCACACGGATGATTTCAGAACCTAACGCTTTCAGTACGCCAGCACCACCAATAACCACCAATGCTTTCTTCCAAGAGACAGCGATGCCTTCGTTAGTTTTTACTACCTCTTTCGCATCATCCTTGTATAGGGCATATTCATCACGGAGTTTTTTTACAGAAAGGCGGGCTTCCGCCTGCTGCTGAGTCAATCCGAAAAGAGCAGCTTTTTCTTCATCTAAAACCTTTCGGGCAGCATTATATTCTTCTAACTTACCGTTTGCCGCTGTAGGGTTACGTTTCAAGGCGATACGATAAGCATTTCCCAAACGTTTTATATCCGCTTCAATATCCTTAACCACTGCCTTTTGAGCAATGATTTTTTCTGTAAACTCATTTACTGATTGAGATGCATCGAAGATTTTCTTTTTGAAGCTGCCCTCCATCATCGCCCCGGCTTTGGCGGCTTCATTTACCAATTCATCCATCCGCTGTGTGGATGCAGATAACTGGGTATTCAGAGCCTTGAAAGCAGCAGGTGACTGAGTGCTATCCATACTCTTTAGTTCTTGCTTCAATTTTGCAATCTCATTGCGGAGTTTAACGACCTCTTCATAATCGGCCTGCACACGAAACACGAGCTTTGCCATATATAATTATTTTAATGGGTTCTTACCTTTTGTTTTAAAAAACTCTTCTTCATTTACTTCTTGAAGAACATCTCCATAAACCGTATGCAATTTATCTTTTTGCATAATAATCAAATTGCGATATGGAATTTTTAATACAACTTCATCGTAGCTTAGATGTAAAACCTCCATGAACGTAGCAATTTGACCTAATAACGTGACGTTTCCTACGACCGTTGCTTTGCTGTCAGTAGAGCAACGTTCTTGGCTAAAACTAACAGCTTGTAAAAATTTTCAGCGGAAATCATCGAAAGCCCCGTTGCTAAAGCTTCTACTACTTCATCGAATGTACCGGACGACAATTCTTCACATAGGTTCTCATCACCCTGAATAAGCCATGATAGCGCACGAGAAGCCGTTCCTACATCTTTCAATGAACGAAGCATATCCATGACTGTTACAGCTTCTTTCAAGTCACAGAGATAATATCCTGCCCCTGCTATCTTATGAATCGTAGGGGGATAAATCACATAAACATTGCCATTTACAAACACCGTTTCAAAGTCTTTCCCTAAAACGGCTGCATTTATTATTTTTGATGCGTTCTTTTCCATAAACTAAAAAAGCGGTGAGCAATCACCCACCGCCATCTTAAAAATATTGCTCTTTACCTAGGTTAAGCCTCAGGCACATCTACCTTTTCTCCGTCAAACCAGTACTCACCAGCAACTCCGGCTGTAGAATTTTCCATCGCAACAGCTGAAACCCCTAACCCGATATTCTTCTCAACAAAATTTCCCTTGCCGATTACAGCAGCATTGGTAAATACGATATAATTACCTGTCTTAGTCATACCGACAACAGCCTTGTTGATTACTTCAGCGACTTCCGGTTCTTTCCAACCTACTACAGTCTGTCCATCCTTTACAAGTTCACCTCCCTGTAATTCCTTCTTGTCTTCAAAAGCATATTCGCCCATAGTGAACGCCATAGTCTTTGCTCCCTTGGCTGTAACATCCTTATAGTAGACTTTTCCTGTCAACTCATTGACATAATCAGTCGTTGTAGGATCATCTTCTGTATATCCCCAAGTATCCTGATGAGAGTTCTTTACTTCTGTAGCGGCTGCTAACCATGTTTTCAGAGTTGTAGGAGTAACGGCAGCAGTAATAACCGAACCGTACCAAATTTTTTTAATTCCAATAAATGGTTTCATATTTTTCAAATTACATTTAATACTTCAAACAAAATTATTATTATAAAATATAAATATCTAATAATCAACATACTAACAACCAGCACAAGCCTTATTTGCACAACATTTGCACAACACTTAAAATACATAATACAAAATGAAGTTCTTTATATCATAGTGTAGCCACATCTAAATGCTATACCTAATAAGTAAAAACATTACTTATGGTACGTGTTACGCTGTTACGGTTACGTCAAGCAGAATACACTAATAATCAACATATTATCACACGAATTAGCGTAACATTGTCGTTTATTAGCTTCCAGAATCCTATTAAGAGTAAGTTCACACACGGTTTCAGTGTCACTCTTTCTCATAAAATATGCCACTACAGCATATCAAGAAGCCTTTTCCGTAATCATACGTGCGTGTAAATAGTACATTAACACTATAACAAAAAGGGAGTTCCCGACATAGAAACTCCCTCATTCCTGTAAATCCATAGATTTTACGGCTTATCTTCTATTTTTGATGTTCTCCACTTCGGCAGTACCTATCACTATGCTTAATGCCTCGTAACAATCGCAAATACCACACATGAACTTATCGTATTCATCCTGCAAATCTCGTGAAGCATCTTTTTTAAACACTTCGTATTGGCTTGCGAAGTCGTCAGCACTTTTTGCCAACGCTTCAACTATCAATTTTAATTCTACTGTCTGCATGGCTTATTCTCCTAATGATTCTATAAACATGGAAAGATTAGCCAATGTAAGAAGCATATCAAAGGCTACATTATCATTAATTACGTCCTCTGATTGGTCATTCACTATTTGGCACATGATTCTGTTAATGTCGGCAAGCATTGCCCGTCTATCTTCTTTATTACGCCATCTGCCTATCCACGATTCAGCGGTATCGCTGACTTTGATTTCTTTACTCATAAAACAAATTCAATTTACGGCAGGCAGTGTACATCAGTGCCAGCCCGGTTATATTACTCAAACAAAATTCGCTGTTGGTAGCCAGTAGTAGGATAACACCTACTACCAGCATGATGATATAAAGTTTCATTTAGCCAATTCTTTTTTGTGTAGTTCTATTAGCATCCCTAAATTTTAGAAATTCATCTTCTAATCCTTTCATCCTCAGATAATCTTTTACCAAGTTCAGTGTATTCATTTGTTTTATGCTCTCACACTGAAAAAAGATGCTCTCTGCGTAATTGGAAGTGAAAACCGCAAACAGATTGTTTATATTTTCTTCTAAAGTTAAACCATTGCTACTTATAGTACCTGATAAGCCCCCTACATAGTTATAAGGATTTAAGCCGTACTCAATCATTTTGGCTTCCAGAGAACCGACAAGAAGTTTATTTATCTCACAGGCTTTCTCTACAAATCTTTTGGTCATTTCTTTTTCGTCAATAAGTATTGTTTCCATGATAGCTTAGTTTTGTTCTTTGATAAGATTATTTCGAGGGTTTACTTTTCTTACTTCATCGAGGGCTATTTCTGTAAGCATATTGCCCATTGTGTGCCCTATACGCACCATCATTTCACAAATATCATCGCTCATTTTCTCATAGTCGTTTTTATCATCCACTGTTACATCATCTTCATCAACACAGACACACTCAATAATCTTCTCTACTTCTACTTTAAACTCAGCTGCTGCTCTCATGGCACTTGCCAACTGTTCGTTAATCTCTAATGGAAAATACATAGTTTATATCTTTGTGGTGTGGTAGTTGGGTTTAGTAGCTACCACACCGGGTTAATTATCCTACTTTGATTAAATTCGCTACTTTAAAGCTTCTGTACGCTTGTTTCTCGTTGTCGAAGTAAGTTATAAGGCTCTCGTTCTTTTTGCGCTCTGTACCTTTTGTTTCGGGTATTAAGCCCTCTTTCAAAGTACCCCATGCACAACGGATTTCACCGTTCAACTTTTGATAGAAGAACTTTACTACACCTTTCTTCAAAGCCGCTTTTAGTTTCAGAACCTGCCAAGCTTTCTTCATTGCATCAGCCATTGAGAAACCATACACCTTAACCAGCATCCAACTTTGCTTCATTAACTCTCTCATTTGATTTTTGAAATTCGTTGCCATAATACTTTAGTGTTTATACGTTAATATCTATATCCAAAATAATTTTCCCAATAATCAATCTCTGCCTCAAAAGAAGCGATACACTCTGACTTGCTTTCTTCGTACATGGCGAATACTTCTTCTTCGCTCATTGTTAATACCTGTTGGTATTCTCTGCACATCTGGTTTAAATCTTCTTTTGTCATAAGGCTTAAATATTAGCGTATTGAATTAGGATAATTATTACACTGCAAATGTATCGTATTACAATAACATACACAAAGAAAAGCTATACTATTTTCTGTAATACGATACGTTTTAACTTATTTTATTATTTTAATACGATACAATAGGCTATATTTGCCGTATTATTAAACGATACATTAATATGGAACTACGAATTAGAGAGATTTTGGAAGGCAAGGAAGTCAAAGTGTCTTCTCTTGCTGAAGCCGTTGGAATTACAAGAGCCAACATGAGTAATATTGTTAATGGCAAATCGACACCATCACTTGAAACCTTAGAAAGAATAGCAAACGCTTTAGAGGTTGATATTACAGAAATGTTCATACCTTCTTCTTCTGGCGGCATTATTGGAGTGATCCGGATAGGAGATACAAACTATAATATCAATAGTGTGCCGGATTTAGAAAAGTTACTGAATAGAATTAAAACAGGAGAAATAGCATTGTAAATTTGTTTTTTGCATCCTCCTTTTGTAAGTTTGCAGATTATCAGACTTAAAAGAGATGCCATGCAAAAAATTATATTCTTGATTCTAATATCATTTGGATTATCAGCTAACGGACAAATAATAACAGATACAGAGTTTAAGGAGTATCAAGGAAAAGAACTTGTTTTTAAAAAGAACAAAGTAGACTATGTACAATCTGCACTAAAACTGAAAGAATTGTATAGCCTTGATAAAAACAATGCAATAACAAGGTCTATTATAATAGATTCTATATCTAAATCTCTAGATGAAATTTATGTCGAAACTAATAGCTGGTTTACTCATTCCTTTAATGATGGTAAATCTGTGATTCAATTAAACGATAAAGATGCTGGATCGGTAATAGGGAAAGGATATATTTCTAATATTTCGTATAATATTGTAGATGGGACTACCGTAAATGCGTGGATAATTATACGTGTGGATATTAAAAATAATAAGTTCCGCATAACTACTACCATACAAGAATATGAAGCGGTTATAGGTGGAGATGTTTTTAAATGGCTACCGAATGAGTATTATCCATTTAAGAAGAGTTCGTATGAAAAAACAACGGCAAGAGCCTTTGTGAATAGTCATATTTGGTCTGAAATTATTATATCAAAGTTGAAAGATGCAATTTTAAAAGGTGTTACCAACGCTGATAATTGGTGAAATCTATAGGTTAAACAAATGAAATAATATAAAGCCCGTTCCAGTGATTATTGGAACGGGCTTTTCTTTGTCTTAAACCGGTCTCGCTTCACAGCGGTACACTATCTTTAGAAAGTAGCTGCGGAAAGTTCTTTAGATATACGTTCCACTGCCACTCGTATTTTATCGTATTGCTTTTGTCCGGCTGCTGTTACACCCGAAGTATATTGCCGCATCAATGAAGCGTTGATACCTGCCAATTCCGCAACCTTAGTAACATTCAGGAATGAGAAATAGTTGAAGAAAGATTGCATATCATATTTGTAAATAAACTCCAGTTCCGGCACTTCTTCACCTTCTTCTTTCTGCATCTCTTTTATTTCTTCATACGCTTTCATCATATCCTCTTTGGCGGCTTCTGCCGTATCTCCATATCCGGCCAGACCAAAGCCGGGTAAATCTTCCTCGACAAAGCATGAGTAATACCCATCGCTCGCCTTTTCCATGATTACAGTTACTTTCATATCCATTGCTTTAAAAATAGGAGTACGGCAATATACCGTACCCCATTGCCTCAACATTTACAGTCTTTTAGGTATGAAGCGCAAAAGGTAGGGGGATTACTCCCCCAAAAGAACCTTTCTTGCTTTACGTTCCATTCCGGTAGGTACTTCTTGTTTGCCGTGCCTTGACAAAGCAAATTTGTTTCCCGTTTTAGGGCTATACCAAATATCATGGTTTGCCCCATGCCTGAGAACGTAACAACCTGCTGCGGTAAGTTCCGCAAAAAACTGATTGTACTTCATAATTTAAAAGACCGTTTGTTTAAGACGATACAAATATAGCGTTTTTGCTATAATCTACCAAATAAAAGCATAACTATTTTGCTATATTTATGAAAAAAGTTATTTCCTTGTCTTTTTATTGAGAACCTTATCGGCATGAAGCAAACCGGAATCTACCACATCATACCCTTTGCTTGAAACGAAACTTGCATAAGGCATACCATCCGCTATAATAAGACCTGTACCGGACTTATCGGCTTTATCCAACGTCTTGTTTGTCTTTGCCTCAGCTTCTCCATGTTCCCCATCAGCCGGGACATTACGGGCTATTTCTTTCCCGTCAATAGTAACAGCATAGCCCGGAGCGTTCCGTAAATTGAAAGTATGATTCATGTAGTCAGATTCCCTTTTCTGCACTTCTACCGCTTCTTCTCCAGCTTCTACTATTGCTTCTTTGACGTTGGACTGAATAAGCCCTTTCAACTCATCCATCCCGGTTAATTTAGCTTCTATGTTCATTACAGCTTATTAATTACTTGTCGTTTAATCTCATCCGTATTAGCCAACATTTTAGGGCTGTTCTTCGCAAGCACTCCTGAATTTTCAGCCATTATTTCAAAGTTCATAGCCCATAAGGCTTGTTTTTCTTCCATTTGTAGCAAAGTGTTACCCATATTCACCACCTCACCTTTTAATTGCACCACCTGTTCTATAAACTTTCCGGAATAATCATTTTGTTGTGCAAGGCTTGATACGAGCATTTCACGTAACCCATCATTCGGAGATTCAATGTTAGTTATTCCTGTTGAACCTTCGGCTACTTCGGGTATGCAAAGTGCCGACATCTTTTCATTGATAGACGAGAGTAAAGAGGTCTGTTCTATTGCCTGATTCTTTGTTTCCTCCCATGCGATTTGCCCAGCAGTGAACCTTCCGTTCAATTCGTCAATAGAATCTTGTGAAGCGGTTGCAAAACCTTTCTTGGTGGATGATTGCGAGGTTGAGCTATCAGCACCGAATATATCAAAGCCTTTATCTTTAGCCGCTTGTTGGTATTCCTCTAACAATCGGTTGGCTAATCCCTGCTGGTTTACTGCATCATCTACAAGGTTATTGAGAATACCCGTCCACTTATTGAACTTCTGTTCGTCTGATAGTCCGGTATTCTGCATTACATCCATCATCTCTTTTTGAGCTTTTTCCATCAATGGAGCGAGGGTAACGGAGTAAACCATCTGTTTGGCCAATGTTTCCAACATATCGGAAACAGAATCAGTAAACGCTTTAGCTGCATCTGTTCCATTTTTGAAAGCATCTACAAGCGCATCCGACATTGATTCTCCCAGACTACCAAAAATATCAGTAAAGTAATCGTTGAGTTGGTTATAAGCATCTTCCGCTTGTTGTGCCAAATCTATCATGTTTTGCAAAGCGGATTTGCTTTCATCGGACATTGTACGGGTGTTGATGATGGTTTCTGCCAAACTCTTATCAAACTTCCCGTTGGCATCTACTAACTGAGGGTACACATCCAGAATAGACGAATAAATATCCTTTCCTTTACCCCAACCAAATAAGCCCGTTTTTTTATGCCCGGTCTTTATCTCAATATTGGCAAGTCCGGCATAAGCCTTTTTAAGTTCTGCCTGTGGATTTGATACGCCAAAGAACTTCTTAAACAAGGCATCTTTAGACTGACTTTTCTTCTGTTCTGTAGTTCCGGCTAATTCATCTTTCAAATCCGCAACGGCTTCTTTCATGACCTTAACGGCATTTGCGGCTTTGCCGTAGGCATCAGTACCGAATATTGTAGTAGCTTTCTCATATTCTAAGTTCTGCTGCATCAAAAGAAGATTGTACTCTCTCTGTTGGGCTATGGCTTCATTCATTATCTCCTTCAATGCTGCTTTGTGTCGGGCATTGGCTGCAAAAGCCTGACCGATAAAGTTTGCCGCTTCACCAATTGCCGCACCAATACCGCCAATAATACCACCTTTGGCAAATCCTTCTCCGATATTGGAAACGGCACTCATCACCTGTTGCATACCGCTTAAAGCATCTGCAACCTCTGTGTTTCCCATTTCGTCAAACATCTTAGACAGTTCGCCTGCTGCCTCCGATGAAGCACCGCTTATTGTACCGATCGCACCAGCTATTTCTTTAACCCCCTTTGCGCCTTTGAGTTCTGCGAATCCTTTTTTGAATGTAGTGAAGATACCTTCCCATTTGTTATTGCTCCCTTCTTTATTCGTTCCTAACAGCTTATTGAGAGCCTTTTTCAATTTCTCCAATTCAGCCGGGCTTTTCTCAATAGCTTTTAACTGTTCGGGGGAAATGAAAGTAATTCCTTTGGCATCTCCATTACCGGAAAGATACTCACGTAATTGTTTAGCCTGTGATATTAGGTTTTGCAATGCACCGAAAGACATAGAGGAAACATCACCAAACAATAATTTAAAGAAATGATTGTCTTTAGTAGCTGCTTCCGCCTGTGTGTCATTAATCTGCTGGATTCCTTCTTTGATTTTATCCTGCGCTACTTTGATTGCCCGGTCTATTTCTTCTGCATTGGCATCTGTGCGTTTGGATTGAAGGTAAGCAATTTCTTCATTACCTTGTTTCTCGATAGCTGTTCTTTGGGCATCATAATCACGGTATTTCTCCAATAGCTTATCTAACAAGGCTTTCGTGTCCTTCTCCTGCTTTTGATATGCTAAAGAGTATTCTTTATCAAACTGCGCTCTCTGTTCTGGTGTCAAAGAGGTAATAGTAGATGTAAATTGCAGGTTCTTCTTTTTAAAATCCGGATTATCCTTTTCCCACTGTTTACGCTCTTCGTCCTGTAGTTTTTGTAAAAGTTCTCGTTCTTCCTTCTGAATTTCCTGATAGCGTTTATCGTAGTTAAGCCGGATTTGCGCCAACTGTTTTTCATTGCCTTCTTCTTTCAAGTCTATTTGTTGCTGCTGAATATCTATTTCTGATTTTATAACAGCATCTTTAACTGCCTGTGCTGCTTTCTGTATTTCTTTAACGTGCTGGTGCGCATCTACATAATCAGATACTTTAAATTCCGGCTTAACTTTGTATGTTTTTGTCTTTTGGGGTGTAAGTTGTGTGTTTTCTACTGCATCAATTACAGATTCATTTTTGAACATACTCCCTTTTAGTTGAGCCATACCACTAACTTGCAAATCTATCTGTTTTTCATATTGGTGGTTAGTCTTTTCTAAGAATAACGCCTGTTTCCAGAATGAAGCGTTTTGATATTTGTCCTGTGTCGCTTGTTTCTCTTTTTGTAAATCTTCATAGAGCTTATTTTCTTTCTCTAACTCTTTTCGATAAGACCTGAGATATTCTTCTTTGGCTTCTATCTCTGCTTGATTTGCATCTATTCCAGCTGCAACCTTTTCATCGTAAAGTGTTCGTAGTCTTTTTAGATTTTCATCAATAACTCCAAATTCCTGCATTTGCTGTTTTTGCAAACTGATTGATTCAGAGTTTTGCATACTTTGGCGTTCATCCGGTGAAGCTAAATCTTTGGCAATGTTCCGCAACCCCCTTGCAAAGAAATCTATAACCTCTTTAGCCGGTCCGGTGGAGTTCATAAATGAAAGCATAAACGCCTCCCATGCAGAAGAAAGACCTAAAATTGCTCCTTGCACATTATCAGTCATAGTATTTGCCATAGTAGCCAAATCGCCTTCTACATTAGTTACCGCTTCCCGTAGAGTATTTATCTTCTCAGCACCAGAAAGGAAAGCATTAAACGCTGCTACACTACGTTTGTCGGTTAGTTCTAATGTTGAGGCAAGATCTATTCCCTTATCTCTCAATTTTACTAATCCCTCTACCATTTCAGGGAGTGTTTTCACATTGCCGCCTAATTCTTTGGCTAATTTTCCGTTGGCATCAGCTAAGTTTAATATAATATTTCTTGTTGCAGTAGCAGACATAGAAGCATCAAATCCGGCATCAGCTAATTTGCCAAGTAAAGCCAAAGTATCTTCTATCGTGAAATTAAACGCTTTAGCTACCGGACCGACTATAGGCATTGCAGTTTGAAGGTAAGAAAAGGATAATGCACTCTTTGTAGTAGCTACAGCCATTGCAGCAACATATTTTTCAGTTTCTTGTGTTGTAGCACCAAACATTCTAATAGAGGCGCCTGCCAATGCTGCCGCTTCCGGTAACTCTGCACCTGTAGCTTGCGCAAATTTCAAAACATACTCCGTACTATCCAATATTTCTTTTTTGGAGAAGCCTAATTTAGCCAATTCTATTTGAAGGGCTGTTGCTTCGGATGCAGTATATCGTGTTGTTGCTCCTAATCTTTTGGCATCATAAATCAACTCGTTTATATTGTTTTTAGTCTCTCCCAATATAGCAGCTAACTTTGAATTTGCCGCTTCAAAATCAATTATTGAATGAATCCCGGACTTTATAGCATCTGCCATCTTTTGAAATCCACTGATAACAGCCTGCGCACCAACAAAGCCCTTTATCATAGTGCTTACGCCATCCCTTACGCTGGATAACCCTCCCGATACTTTTGTTTTCAGCACACCCGAAAGCCCATTTGCTATAGACTTTACGTTGTTCATGGTATTACCGCCCTTTTGAAGTTCGGCAAAAGCCTGTTTTATTTCCTGCTTATATTGCCCGATTGTCATTTTCTGACGGACAAAAGCATCTGTATTGCGCTTTATGAACTCCGTATTTTTCTGTATTCGGTTGTTCATGGTAGCACGTAATTGATTAGCTTCCTTATCTTCTCCGACTACGTTTTTCACAGCTATACGCAAACGTTTGTTTTGCTCTTCTGCCTGCCGGATAGATTTTACCTGAGTATTCAGGATTCTTGTTACTTCTTCTTCCGATACAGCTCGTTTCTTTGCATCATTATCAAAAGCTCTTTTTTTCTTCAATTCCTCCAACTCTAATTTTATAGCTTCTATTTGTGCCTTTGAGTTTTGAATAGATGCTTTTGAAGTTTCTTGTTTTAGCTTTTCGGAGGAAACAGCTTCTTTTATAGCCTGAGATATGATACGTTGGTTCTCTACTTCTTTTTGAGCATGGTTTTGACTGGCCGTTTCAAGTGAAGCCATTTTCTTTAAAGTTTGTTCATACTGCTTTTCTAAAGAAGTAAGCTGTTTACTAATCTCTTTAAATGCTTTACCACCCGGTTCTGATTTTGATAATTTATTATTGAAGCTGACAACCATTTTTTCAATCTCAGCAAGTCTTTTATAGGCTTTATCAAGTTCTGACACATCAGCCCGAATCTTAAACCATAAATCAGCCATTATTACCCCTCCTTTCTGCTCTCATTCTGAAAAATTCTTCCGTTGATACTTCTACCAATTTATCTTCCCCAGCTCCCAGCACTCTCAACTTATCAGCATTCATCATCAGTAAACAGGGATAAGGAATCACTTCAAAAGCTTCTTTGTATGTCAAATGAAGACTATCCATCAATGAACCAATTGCACCAAAGATAGAATTTGCACCTATTGTTTCTGCTGTTCCGTTCTTTGAGCGAAATTTATCTATTTTTACGCTATCAAAGAGTTCTTTCCCATTGATCACACCGGATAATACAACGAAAGCATTTACTATCTGCTCCATCGTGGCGTAATGGGTGATATATTGGTATGCCATTTTACGATAAACTTCGGGCTTGTTGATAGAAACAGCATAAGAAATTGCACGGGCACACTCTTCTACGTGTTCCGGCATTTGCGCAATCAATTCCATACGCTTCATACCTTCGTTGATATTTACCCCTGAATCATTGAGGATATTCAAAAGATCTTTGATTGTCGGCTGGTAGATTCTGTATGTGAACTTACCTAACTTTACTTCCTTGTAGTACGTTCTCAATAAAGAATCTGCTACTATTTTTGCTGCATTGTTTTTCATTTTACGATTGCTTTTTTGAATTGATTGGTAATTGTTGATAGTGTGTAGAACTCATCAGTAGGAATCATTCCTATAACATTTTCCGTTGCTTCCAGTAGGTTCTCTATATTCGCACAACTAATCAACCGTTTACGAATAAACATAGCCTTAAATCGGCTTAAAATGCCACTTCCCGAAATGGCTATTGAAATAGCATTTACCATAACCGGGACTGAATCAGGAATATCTTTCAATTCCTGTGCATTTAGACCTCTAAGTGTTGTTATCACTCTCTTTGCGGTTGAAGGGGTAAAGCCGGATATTACATAGCTTCTACCTGCTAATCTGATTATTCTATGATTCATGTTTTTATTTGCTTTTATAGTACTCTAATGCTTTTAGCGGTTCAATCTCTGATACATTAACATTCAATTCGTCAGCCATACGATAGGCAGCAACCCACCCTTTGACATCCTGAATCACATTCTTTATGTTGTAGGCACATCCGGCATACATACCACCGAAAAGAATATAGACTTGTGAGGCATATTCATCCAGCCCATAGCGGTGTAATGCTTCTGCTACCTGTTGAGGCGAAATACTTAGCTCCGTTCTGGAATCATTGAACATATTACGGAGATTCTTTTCATACTCTGAATATAGTTCTTTGAATACCTGCACAAGTCTTTCGGCTGGAGCGTTGGAAATATTCTTTGCTTTCAATAGATTGTAATCAGGTTCGCCCGGTTCCCATTTGCCGCCCAAAGCTGCTGCGGCTATCATACCTCTATTTGCTTCTTCTACCATCGCTTCGTAAATGCTTGATAATTGCTCATCATTGAATTTTTGGTAGTCTTCGTTTAACTTGATTGATTCTAACCAATTTTCTTTTTTTGTAGGTGTAAATTTCATTTTAATACCTCCTTGTTATTTAAAAATATATTCTCTACGTCCGTACATTCTCACATATTCAGCAAACGAGGAATCAGTATCACGCTTTCCCGTTTCCTTGTAGTAAGCATCCACATATTGCGTACATATCTGCAACCATTTCTCAAAGTCCGGCTCTCCCGGCTTTCCATCAACCCCAGCTATCCACAATTCAATAGGAATATCCGGGTAATCTACTTTCTCTTTTATTGTGCCTAATATGGTATCAATCTTTTGTTGTCTCTCTTCTTCTGTCATTGGTCAACCTTTTAACTCGTTCTACAATCTCGTTTACAACCTCATCCGGTGCAGTGTCCAGTAATTCGGATAGCTTCTGATATTCAGCCTCCAACAGTTCTTCCGGGCTTGCAGATTGCATCTTTGGCGTGACGTACTGCAAAAGGTTTGATATAACCCGGACACGTTCACCCGGTTCTAAATCATCTAAATCGTCCTCAAACTGTTGGCGTTTGCCATCAATAACTTTCTGAATCCATTCTTTAACAGTACCCGTTATCTTGTTGGGCGTTCCTGCTTTGCGCCCTCCTGTTTTTTCTGTTCCTTTCTTTCTTCCCATATCTAAAACATTCTACTTTAGAAAAACCGGGTAGGCTATCCGTGTGGCAAACCTACCCGGAATCGGTTATTGAAATATATTTTTCTGCTCGTTCACCTCCAGCAAGGCAAATTCTATGCGTGGGTGATACTTGTCTATTTTCTTCTCCGCTTCAATCTGAAAGCAAAGTTTGTCATCTTCTATAGCTCCTACCATTTGCAGGCAGTCGAGCAACGTTTTTAGGCTATTATCTAAGTCGAACCTTACCGAGCTATGGTACACCCGGACAAACAACCGGAAACGGCTTGAAATACGCCTGTTCTTGTAGGTCTTGCACTGTTGCATGAAAGCCTTTTCGTATGCCCGTATCTTTTCGTCCTTGATAATGCGCTTTGTTCCGAACTTGCCGGGTACTGCCTGATAATGGTTTGCTTTGGCGATAATCTGCCCGTGAATAACTTCTATCTCCATGCCTAAACGTCTTTGAATGTTATTCCATAGTCTTTGCATATCTCGAAAAAAGAGCCGACACCGATACGCTTTCCTGTGCGCAATAGATTGGTGAACTTCTTATCGCATTCGTTTGGCTTATACGCTTGGTTTTGGCTACTGCAAACATGAAAGAACTGCCTTCCATTCTCACCAAGTGAAGCAAGCGCACAACCAACCATAAACCATGACTGATAATCACCTGTAATATCAATGCAGTGTTGTTCTATCCGTTCACAGCATTTTGCCACCTTATCCAAAACATCATCCCCTGAATACTGATAGTTTACTATCGGTAGAGGCTCTACATAGTAGCCTTCATACGGAATTGCCTCAACATTTACATAAGGTTCTGCATCATAAGACAAACACCGCATCCGGGACACGTCACCGCACGCACGGTCCATAATAATCCCCATCTTTTCAAAATCCCGTTTCAGTTGCTCAAACTGCTGCTTATGGTAATCCGGGTATCGTAGGGGGATAATCACAAAGTAACCGTTACCGCTTACCGAAAGGCTGATATAGGCTATTTGTGGAAGCTTGGATAGCTCATGCTTCAATTCGCCCCAGTTCTCAATTTCTTCATTATCCTTACGGTCTATATCCACGCAGACAAGTCCGGAATGCGTGATAAGATTCTCCGCTTTTCTCATTGGAGCAAAGACACCCGAAATACAAGCCTGTGGGAGTTTCTTCTTAATCTCGTTACGCTCTTCTTTGGTAGGCAAAGAACGTAGCCGTTCAATCTCTGAAAGATGCTTTTTGTCAAAGAGGAACGCACGGAGTTTGCAAGTAGTGCCGTACACGTCACGGACACCGTTGTATATCGAAACTTCTGTATCTAAGAAACTTTTCATAATCTATTTGCTTTCTATTATACCCGATTCTGTACTATCATCTGAATTATTATTGCATTCATTACCGTAACAGCGTAACAATGGGTACTTATTTACAGCACGGCTGACGGCAGGTCTACTTATACCAATCACGTTTGCAAATTCAGCTTTATTTTTACAATCAAATGAATTATAACACATCGCTATTACCTGCTCTTTCGTCATGGATTTAGTATCAAGTTGCTTTTTACTTCTTGATAGCCTTGAATAAACTTTTTCAGCGCATTTTTCAAAATAATCCATACACCTAATAGAATATTCTATTTCCTCCGGTAATATTCGAGACATCGAAGAATTATTCCCTAAAATATGGGTAATACCAGCCCAACGAAGTACCTGTATTTGCAGTTTTGAATAAACTGCACTCATGTAACCATCTGCATCTACTTTTTTTAATTGAAGGCTATTGTAGTAATCAACGTACCTTTGTTTTGCTTCATTCATAATAAGCAACTCACCACCCATAGAAGAAAAATCGAAAGCCAACAAGCCCTTGATAAAATTTTCCCACGATTGAACTATTTCTTTAGGAATACTTTTTTCGCTATACATTGGCGGTGGTACACTATCGGGATAACAGAACAACCAGCGTTGATTAAAACCATTGCTCATAAGCAAATCACTTCCAAACGTACCTTCTAAAACTTCCGGTTGAATAGTTCCGAAAATAGACATGAAAGGCTTTTCAATTAATAAGACATCTTCGCTTTTTCTGTTTATGGAAATATCATCTGAATCAAACATAGAAAGTAACTGACTTACTTCTCCGCTTCTTGTATATCTTCCTATATCATCCAAAAAGCCCTTGATTTCATCTCTATAGAGTAATATTCCGTTAGGATTATTAGCTAACACCTGACTACGAGCTTCCGGTGTACTATCGGAAATAAGTATCTGTTTGAATTTGGGTTTATCCGTATTGTCCTCTGATTTGCTTTTTCTGTATTCCTTCAGTTCATTTTGATACGTCTTGTAATTAGCTGCATCCACGTTTCTTAATGGCTGCAAAATAAAACGTACTGGAGTAGATTTATTAGAACCGGATGGAGCGACATTGCAACACCAAAGACACGGGTAATTATGATACTTCCCGTCATAGATAGCAAGACGTTTTCCGATTGCAGTTCCTACTGTTGTGAACATTGCTGTAATAACCATATCGCGTGAACACTGTAAAGTAGATACAACCGAATCTATTACACAACACACACCTTCTGATAATCCGTCATAAGGAAGTTGAACTTTACTAACTCCCAATTCATCCGAATCTATTTTTATTTTATTCATCAAAGCCTCCTTTCCACATATCCCAGAAGGAACGTTGTCTTTCTTCTTTTTTAAATAGTTCTTTATTAGTAGAATAAAAGCCAGCCGTATAACCAGAAACCGGACATTTACCTTTATGTAATTCTTGTATATCCCCTTTCTTTTCCCATTCACAAACGTAACGGCAAATATTAGGGCGGCATATACCTGTTTCTTTTTCTACCTGATACATTGTTTTAGGAGATTCAAAAAAGCATTTGAAAACTACTTGCATTTGTGTACCGGAATCACTATCTTTGCTCCTGTCATTGGAAGAATAGGTAGTTGATACGGCTACCTTTTTTCTTTTATTCATAATCCCAAAATTTTATCAATATCCGATTGTTTATACATTGGTTTGCCTCCGACATAAATAGGTACAAGATAACCCGATTTACGCCATCTATCCAACGTTCCTACAGTACGGTGTAATTGGTTTGCTGCTGCTTTCATCGTACATAAACTATCAGGCTTTTTACTATTCTCCATTTTTGAGATAACCTTCGTTACTACGTTTTCTGCAAATTCATTCAGTTCAGTAACCGAAACTGTTACGGAAACATTAGCCTTACTGTCAATTAAAGATTGAATATTCATAATGTTATATTTTAAATTATTTCATCTTGTTTTATATCACAAAGTTACAGTAGGGTATGTATGGTGGGTGTATGGTAAATGCAACTTTATCACAATAAAAAAACGCATCAATACAGTGCGTATCAATGCGTTACATTCTTTAACTTTTATCTAAGTATGGTATTAGTATGGTGTTATACTCCTACTTATTTTTTGCAAATCGTTTTTCCACTTTGGAGGCACTTTCATTCCGCTACATCTGGTAGGCTCAGTGTTTATACTGTTTGCTGCATTTCTATACCAATCCTTACTATAAACAAACTTTTTAATTATTGATATAAGGTAAGCACATTTGGAAGTTGTTGTACCATTGGCATTATAAATAATGGAAAAATCAGCTTTTGCAATAGCATCCACAAAGACTTTAAAGCTAACCGAAAAGGTATCTCCATTACAATAATTGTATATTCTGGTGATTGCATCAATATCATATTTCAGTTCTTCATTTTGTAGAGGCTGATTAAAAGAGCTGCATTCTTTTCCCTCCAAATTTGACAAAATACTACCTATTGATATTTTATCACGATAGATATTTACCTCTATGCTGCTTCCGACTGCAATTCTAAGGCGGTTTAAAGTTTCCTCTACTATCTCTAATTTCGATGCAAGTGCAATTCCAATAACACCTAATATATTTAGAATATCAGATTTGAATTTATCTTCTGCCTCTATCCTGCTTATCGCTTTAGTAATCTCATTACTTTGATTATATCTAATAAGAAATCCAATGCTTATATTTATCGGAGAAATGGATTTATGCCAAATACTATAATAGTGATTAAATCCTCCGACTAATTGGCTCTCTCTTTCCATATCTTTCTCTATATCCACATTTAGCAGGAAGTTATTAGCAAATAATACCATATCCGAAATATTCTCTAATGATAAGCCTTTATACGTTTCAGCCCGGAATAGGGAGCAACAACATGATATTTTCTCGTTCAATTCACTTTTCATAAGTTCCTGTTTAAATGATTCTTTTTGTAAGTTGTATGTTACGCATATTTTTATAATAATCAAATATAAATCAACAGCTTACAAAATGCGTAACCGTAACAGCGTAACACGTAACATAGATATTACTCTATTAATGATACCACTTCTTTTTTCATTTCTTCATCTATTTCTCTATATCGAGCAAAAGCCTTACTACCTTCCACGTGACCGGATAAAGCACCAATTAAGTTTGGGTCTTTAACCTTTTTGTATAAGTTCCCGACAAAACAACGCCTTGCCATGTGGCTACTTGCTACTTCATTTATTGGTTTCTTTTCTTCTTCTCCTGTAGTATGATTAATCACTGTTACAAGTCTATTAATACCGCATAACTCAAAAATTTTCTTTATATCTCTATTATAAAGCCATAGAGCTTTAAAAGGTAAGATTTTACCCTTACAGTCAATATCTTTATACTTATCTATGATTTTTTTTGCTCTTTCATTTAAAGGAACACGAACTACAATAGGATGCCCATCTTTAGTCTTATGCGGAATGTATTCTATTGCTCCATTAATAATATTATTTGCTGTCATTTTCATTAAATCAGCAACACGACAACCTATTAGACATTGAAAAAGAAATACGTCTCTTTGTTTTTCCAATAGAGGATATTGTGAAAAGTCAAAATCAGCTATTTTGTTTCTTTCTTCTATCGTGATATAATAAGGGGTGCAGTATTTAGGAGTGGGCATATCTGTATAATCTAAAAATGGATTTTCATTTATCACTTTATTTTTCACACACCAATTACAAAAAGCCCTAAGGCATGAAAACAAATGAAATATTGTACTATTCCCTTTGTCTTTTACATTTCCTTGATTAAAGGGATATGCTGCTCTTATTTTCGCATAAATACTGGGATAATCTTTATACAAAGAACTTTCATTTTTTAAGAACGAACACAAATCATCTATCCTGTCTTTATCCAATATGTCAAAATTGAAATGGAAAGATTTATTTTCGGTATTCTGTATAAACATCTCATAACGCAGGATAGAGCGTTTCATTTCTTTTATGTTCTTTTGCCTCCCCTCTGATATACTACGCTTGTTAATATACGCATCAAGCATAGGGAAAAAGCCACGAGAAACAGCCTTATGTTTTTCTGGGTACAAATTTTCATCAATTAACTTTTCAAGAATTTCACTTGTGAGCTTCTTATCTTTATTTGCATCATAGATTGATATTATTAGGTTCTTTCTATCTGATACCGCTTTGTTTATTGAGTTTCTTGTTTCGTCTGCACATAAAGCACGTTTCTTGATGCAATCATTTTTAGCATCCCACAATTCCACATTTACTTTTATCTCGCTATTATGAAATAGTTGAATGTTTCTACCATCACTAAGCCGGAAGCGGATATTTACCTCTGCGTTCTTTCTTGTAGTTCTTACTATTGCTTTTACTGTTGCCATATCTTAAATCTTTGGTTGTGCAAATATACTCATTTTGCACAACATCTGCGAATATTTGCACAACATTATAGTATTTTTCATAGTAGATAAATTACATAAAACACTGTAATATAATATTATTCTATAATATTTAATATCATACAATATCATATTGTAGAATACAAACAAAATTCTCACATTCACATAATGACACTTCAAAGCCGTGTCCGCTTCTGTACCGATTGATTCAATGGAATAACGATAGGTCGTACCGTCATAGGAGCTTACCACATCATCCAGCAACTTGTAAGCGTTTCTTTCAAGTTCAGCCAATCGGATAAGGTTAGCCACATCCAGTCCAGCATCAGGAACACACAGATTTACCTCAACGAAACCTTTTTTCCAATATTTGCCCGGAGTCTGAGACTTGGTACGGATAACAATGCGTTCCGTTTCCAATCTATAATCCGGATCGTCTGGTACAGGTGGGATGTTCCCTTTTTGATAGACCTCGTCTATTCCGAAAGCCTTGCAATCCCGATAGAGAATGTTTCCTATGTCGGTAGTTACTATCATTCAAATTCTTCTTTTAATCGTTTCTCCGCATATAAAGCAGCACTACTTAAAACATCAAATCCCTTAGATTCCACGAATGAGGCGTATTCCGCTTCGTTTTTCAGAGTTAAACCGCTTTCGTCAACATCATAATCATTGGATGTTCTCAAAGTGAGCGTATGATCTTTGTAATCGCCATGTTCCTCTGCATATTTAACGGCTTCATCGCCCACATCAATCATCTTCTCCTCGACTTCCCATTCCCCGTCTTTAAGGAATTTGTCAACATCTGAGAAATCAAAATCTACATCCATAACTCCGAGTAGTTAAAGTAGTTCGTACTTTTCACCGTATAAACTACACCTTGCCCTCTTGCGCTCTCTCCATCCATACAGCGAACTTCACTACCCGCCTTAATCGTGATTCTCTTCTCGCACACCACATGATAGTTCGGGCGGTACACCTCGCCATTGTCTGACTTAAACTCCTTGGTAGTGTTATCATCACAACGGCACTTACATACATCCTGCCAGCATTCACCACCAGTTCCGGGAATGGGTCTGCCAAACTCATCCTTATCCATCGGAGTGATAACCTTTACCTGTAATATGTGTGGAGCGAATATCATAAAAAGGTCACTTTAGGTTTGTTACTTAATTCGTCTTTCAATCCGTACATCTTGCAGAGAAAAGAGTAATACTGCTTTATCCCTTCAAGATTCCAAGACATAGAAAAACCGCTTTCACTGATTGAAGTGGCACGAAGCAATAGAGAGGGGATGAACTTCGCAATTGCCACCGACACTCGCGTTTGGCAATCCTCGTTCATCTCATCCTCTCCGCTTATCTTCGCGTTCAGACACATATCCAAAAGGTCAGCCTCCGACAATTGGATGCCGAAGGTCTGAAACTTTTGCAGTATGTAGTCACTTATCTTCATGCTTCAATGCCCAATGTTACTTTCAGTTTCGCAATCGATTCTTCGTCAAGTTCTGAAACCTTAGCCAAAAGAGTTTCCTCTTTCATGTTGCCGGATGCCTGAGCGCCGATGGACTTCAACGCATCAATCAAAACTTTTTTCTCGAACTCTTTATCAAAAAGGGAGATTTTAACCTCCTTCTTTTCTTCGGGAGTTTTCACCGTTTCTACACGCTCGGCAAGTTTACGGTTCTCCAAGTCCTGTATACGGGCTTCGTCTTCAAAATCGAGGATTGTACCCGGACTGTACACTTCGCCAGTAAACTTATCGCGGAAAATATCAATCACTTTAATCTTCATAGAATCCTCCTTATCCCTCCGGGACAGCATTCATGGTTGACAAATCGAAATTTACAATCTTATTCGGAGCGATAAATTCAGGAATCCATTCGGCAGTATATTCCATGTATCTACCCTCTTCATCACGATAGTTGCAAACCGACATCTGACCTTCAGCAGTATTATAAGAACGTCCCGGAACTGGATCAGTCATTACATATGGCTTATGGTGGCGCATCTTCATCACCTTGTCTGTCTGCAACAGAGTGATACGATTGTCAGCATAAATCTGCACGTTCTCGCCCGCCTGATTCTCTACGTAATCCTCCTTGATCTCGATAGCAGGAAGCCCGATTCCAGTAAATACGCTAGATGCCATTTGGTCGGTCACCAATCCCGCATTAACCATGAACTCACGCTCACCAAGAATCATCTTGAATTTATCACCGAACTCGGAAGCACCTACAATGTTCTTCATAAATGTGCTACGAGACATAATCATCTTGGAGAATACACCGTATTTAGCTTTCAGCTTCTGAATCTCCTGCTGCAAATAAGAGATAAACGTATTCTTTACTGAAGCATCAGGAGTCAAGAAGTGGAACGGCAACTCAATATCGAGCAACTCGATATTTTCTTTGTTGTCAGCCAAGTGAACCTGAGCTTTACCGGTCATCAGTAACTCTGGAACGATAATGTCCATACGCTTATGCGGAGCAAGCAAAATCTGGCGGTAATCATCAACAATGAAGTCGATAATCTCCTGTAAGATTGTACTTTGTTCTGCAGTATTGGCAGCATTGAACTTATCAATGATGTCTTGTAACTGAGACAAACGTTCGATATCCATTTGATAGCGATCACCCAAGTAAGCAATTTCAGTGTAACCACTTCCGAGTGAACGTCTTTCGCGAATAGGTTTTTGGTCATTCTTGCCAAGGATGGAACCGGCAACAACACCCGTTACTGTCCCAAGATAAGTCTTGAAAACACGGGTTTTAGTTTCCAAGAAATCTCCGTATTGCTTCCAATAGATTGTGTCCAGTCTCATCTGAAGCACACGGTCGATAATCGCCTTAACGATTGCGGGATCTGTGAATAAAGTTTGTATGGTCAAATTCATATCTAAACTTTTAATGATTAATACTCAAACTGGAAACGACTTGTCAATCCAACCTTATCCAGTTCATGAATCGGAAGAACCAACTTGCTTTCCTTTACCTCATAAGCCTGCATCAAAAGAGTGCAGAGAACCGCTCCATCGCTCTCAACTTTCTTCGCGTCATAAAGAACGAAATTCGCTGTATTCTTTTTCACAGTCCCCCCCACTTCGGTAGCTTCAAAAAGAACTGCATCCTTCGCAATATTTTCCCCAAAAGCTGCCTTAATAGTCAATACATCGTAGGCTTTATTGGACTTGTCAATAGACGCTACTTCCGCTCCTTTCTTTCCGCTTCCGATAAACATTCCTTGATAAGCCAAAGAATCTTTTGCCACCTTGATGGTAAGATTAGCTTCTCCAGTCGTATAGGCTTCTACCACTCTCACATTGCGTACCGGAACGAGTGTCCGTTTTTCATAATCAACTTCTACTGGAGTAAACACAGGTAAAAAAGAACCTACCACGAGGTTGGTAATATTCAACTTCCATGGTCCGCTCTTCCGTACCCCTGTTTCAACTCGGTAAAACTCTTCCGGCTTATAATCCGGTTTCAAGTCATAATGTGTACCTGCTGACATTTAATTTACTTTTTAGATTCAACAATTGTTTTAGTTCCCTCTGAAATCATATTGGCGATAGATTCAGCTTCTTTCTCTATCTTCGCTTCCGCTGATTCAGGAGGATTCACACTGCTAAAGCCGATATTGGCGAGTTCCTGCTTTACGTCCTTGAAATAAGTATCTAAGTCCGCATCATCAGGAATCGCATAACGCTTTGCGAATGTTTCGGGAATACCATACTCCTTAGCCTTTGTCATAACCTGTTCCTGACGTGTAGCCTGAGACTTCTCAGCCTTAAACTGAGCGAGTTCATCGGAAAGAGGCTTGACAGCAGCACTCACCGCATTCGCAATGATAGTTGCCATGTCTGCCTTATCTTCCGGCTTTGGATCTGGGTTGGGATTAGGGTTCTCGATTTTCGTTTTCAATTCGTCTAATTGCTTTTGCAGACCCGACTTTTCGTTTCTAACAGTATCAATGTCCCCTTGAAATGCCTTCAAAAGTCCTTCGACCCCACTAATAGCAGTTTCTATTTGACTTTCTTCTGTTACGGTTTTAGATAAGTAGTCAGCCACCCCGTCAAACGCTTTATCACCAAATCCAAAGGTTTTATACTTCGTTTTTAATGCTACTAAAATTTTTCCTTTCATACCGTATGAGTTTTAATTTTTTCTGAAATTCAATTTGCGGAAGTAAAAATACCACCAATACAGATGATTGGTAAATATTTAGGCTTCCCATTTACGACAATAGAACCATTGTCGTGAATACGGTATAAAAATAGGAAGTAAGTAGGTGGAAGGAAAATAATTAGAGAGGTGATAACGAACAATAAAGAGAAGGTTTGATAATGGCACAAAAAAGGCGTGAAACCAAATGGAATCACGCCTAAATATTCTTCTTATGAACTAATCAGAGACCCAACATCGCAGCTGGAGGAATATTCAACACCCGACAAAGAAGTCTTGCTATCTTCAAAGTTGGCTCCGAACGTCCAGAAAGATAGTCATTAACACGTGAAGGGCTTATTCCGATCTCACCGGCAAGTTGTTTCTGCGTCATTCCTTTTTCCTCAAGAGAAAGTTCTATCAATTCCGCAACAGTAGGTTTTTCTATTGGATAATGTTCCTTTTCATAAGCAATCACTATATCGGACATAACAGTGAGCTCCACTGCATTCTTATCGTTTGCAGGGGTGTTATCATCAACCAATGGCAAAAGTTCCTCTATTCTCGCCAGTGCAAATTCATATTGTTCTTTCGTTACTTTATTCATACTTCTATCTCTTAAATGGTTGAACAATCTATCTTATCGTAATCTTTATGAGTACCCACCCAACGGATGAATATGTAACCTATCGTAAACTTGACAACTACCACAAGCCGATAATTGTTACCTCTGATATTGAATACATAGTGCTGATTACCTACATAATCAACTGAAAGAAAATCCACTTTAATGTCTGATAGACTCTTCCATTCAGCTTTTTCCGCTATATCATACCAACGTTCTAAAGCTATGCGTGAATCTTCATAACCTTTCGTCTCGTAGAACTCTTTCAATTTCTTATGTGATACAATTCTCATATCTCTTTTGTTTGATGCAAAAATATGAATTAATTTTGAATTATAAAACTTTTCCAAGAAAAATATTCTATAATATAGAATTTAGCAATAAAAAAAGCGGAACTAAATTAGCTCCGCTCAATAGTACTACAAAAACATAAAGTAATGAATTATCCCTTGGGGTTAGAAGACGCTGCATTGTTATTCTTTACTGTTTGCTCCTCTTTGATTTCTGCAAGTTCCTCTTCTACCCTATCAGCATTCCCGGCAAACATAATACCTTCACGTGTTGACCAAATGCCACCACTGACAGCGGAAACGGCAATAGTAACCTTGTCGCTCAAATCATCAATCATATATGGCTGTACTTCCGTTTCAATATCAATCGTCTGCGATGCCTTGCTGAATTCAGAAGGATTGATAGCCCCCAAAGCGGAAACAAGAAAGTTCACCCTTCGTTGAAGGAACTCACCGATAACCTCCGCATGATTGCTAACACTCATGTGCGCTCCCATGAACATAAAACGGAAAGCTGTACCGGAAGCCTTACCTACGCCTTTCAATGTTTCAAAGGATATTCTAGGAGTATTCGACATATCGTAAGCCATGTTAGTAAGCGTTTCAGCTTCAAACTTAACCGTGTCAGGGACCTGATTCCACGTCAGATATTGGGCATCTGCACCTTCCCCTGTGAGTTTAACCATCCTATCCTTAATCTTACCCATGAACCCCTCTACATCGCCAATCAGTTTCAGCAAAGGGAAAAAGTGATAGTCGATACAATCAGCGTAGTTAGATAACAGTTTCTCTAACCGGACACGGAAGGTCTTAATCTTCTTACAATAAGGTTCGGATCGGTAAGCGTAAAGAATCGGCAGTTTCCCAAACCCATGAGCAAACGAAGTTCTTTCTTCATATCCTTTGGACAAATCCCACTGATAGACCATTCTGTCAGTGATAGTCATAAAACAAGTTATCTCCGAATCATCCATGAGCTTCTTTTTGTACTCACGTGAGAAAGCAATCATTTTACCTTCATCGTTGAAGAACGGATAAAGTTTATCACCTCTGAATGGTGACCATAATACACTTTTCAGCTTCTTGATGGGTTTTACCTTGCCACCAAATGTGGTCTTAACTTTCTTCCAGAACTTCGCCCAGAATGAATCATCATCGGTAACATACCAATACTCGGCAACTTCCTGCTCGGATAACCACGACCGGACAATCTTTTTGTTCTGATACTTTATTTTATTGGACTTGAATACAGCCTTGACAGCATCCAGCAGCTTCTTTTCGTCATCATCTATTGGAGTACAGTCTATTGAAGGTTCTGTACCGACCGTGAAAGCTGTTTGGATGTTCACTATATCCTGTTCCAAAGGTATGGAGATACGATTCACAGGTTCGGTCTTGTATTTCGCTTCGAGTTCATAGGTCTTTCCAGTCTTCTCATCGAAAACTTTCTCTGCTTCTTTTTCAAGCACTTTTCTATCCGGATACTTCTCTTTGTTAATCATGATTTCATGGCGTTCGGGGTTCCAATCATCCCAAAGTTTACAACGGTCGGGAACGTCGGTTTTCCTGCCTTTCTTTAGATAATTGATCTTAGCACCAATATCTTCTAATGCGAGTATTTCATCTAATGTCATATTGCCTTACATTTTTACGTTTTACTTTCATTATGTTTTATATCACCATTGTGCAATTAGCATTTTAAGCTTGTAAATATATCATTTTGTTAGTGAGAGAATATTCCTGTTAAATCTTTCGGCTTCTGAATCTTACCAAGAAGTTCGCCCAAGACCCAGTAACGGCTAGCGTCAATCCCGTGATTATCATGGTCTTCCGGCTCGTTGATATAGTTGCCGTCCTTGTCTTTTGCCCATACATATTTCCTATACTCTCTCTGTAAATTATACGAGCGCTTGGTTATGTATATCTCATATTCCTTCATCTTGTCTATTCCTGCTACAATAGAACCGGGATATTTGCTTACAGAATATATCCTCACACCTCCGTTATGAATTTCTTGAATAGTTCTTGGATCTGCACTGTCAGCTATAGTTTTCAATCCCCACGGCCGTATGGATTTAACAATATCAGAGGACAGCAGCCCTGTTCGGTAGTCCACTTCATCAAGATACAGGCGATTATCAATAACTCCACATCGAATTGCTGCTGTAGGATCATTGGTAAAGCCGAAATCGAGACCTAAACCGACTTTCTTACATTCCTGCGGGAACTCATCGACAATGCCCCATTTCTTAAATACAGCACCTTCCGCAACGTCGGCCCAGCGGCCGATAACCACATGAGCATATTTTTCGGGGTCCTTGTACTTTATATCTTCAATCTCTTTCAGGAATTCCGGAGATAGGTTCTCTAGGTTGTCTAAATAGGTGGTGTGAATGTGGAGTACATTCGGGTGAGTACTTATCTGCACCGGCACTCCGTCAATTTCTACAAGTTTATGCGTATTTTCAATGTACTTCTTATAAATGAAGTGGTTGGAATCGCATGGGTTCATGATTATGACAATCCGATTTTGAATGCCCTTTTTACGAATAGACAACATGATTTTATCGAACTCATCTTCGCTGGTCCATTCTTCCGCCTCGTCGCATACAAATGTCGTTATGCCTTGAATAGATTTCAGCTTTGCCGTCTGATTCCCTGATGAAGTCTTTATACCACGAAACATGATACGGCTCTTAGTCATTTTATTGACTATATCCGTTTTAGTGGTCTTGAAATACTTTGTAGTTCCGTCAAGGTCTATCTTTTCCATCATTTCGGGGATGATAGACATACCAGCGGAAACCATCGTATAACGAGTGTAGAGAATCTGATGGACGATTTTTTCAGCTTCCGTCATTTCAAAAGTCAGCCGTTCGATGAAAGTGGAAGCATTGAAGGACTTACCGGAGCCACGACCACCAGTGATAAGGATTATGAATTTCTCATTATCGGTGTACAGTGGGTGGTATATGGTTTGGGGAGTTATCATTTCAATTTGTCTTTAATCCAGGAGTCAATACTGATACCGTGGTTTATGTCAGTAGGAATGTCAGCTTCTTCATCCTGCTTACGTTCGACTTTTCTCCAATCTTCATCGTAATGGTAAAGCCAAACGGATTGAGCCTGTAAGCTGGGAGCAAGTTCACCCTCGGTGGTTTGAACCTCTTCTTCACCCGTCAAATTTCCGTCCTTGTCCCGCAACTTCCGAACCGTAGTGTTCTTCGTCTTGATGCCGCCCATAGCCATAGCAAGGAATTTAGCTCTCACTGTTGACGTTATGAGCGCACGCCCACGCGCTAATACTTGAGATAATTGAGGCAATTCATTCTTCTTTATGCAAAAGGTTTCAGGGGTAATTCCAGTAGCGAAAGCAATCTCTTTATCAGTGAACCCCTTTTTGGCGTACGATTCTACGAGAGAAAGAAAGTCATCGCTTGTATAGTCATACTTGGGCTTCCTTCCTCCGTTGCGCTTATTTCGAGATTCGCTATTACTCATAATATTAGTATAAATCGGATTTCATTTCTTCAAGTCGTTCTTCTGCATCTTCCCTTGTTAATTCAACAAAGGCAATGTCAGAATGTGCATATTGATATTCATTACCATCCGCATCTAAGAATATTGGATTGCACTCTGTATCTACAATTCCATTCTCGTTATCGTAATGGTGAAAACATGATGTTATCTCATATCCCTTACAGATTACAGGAATAACCTTTGAGTTTGCATCAATCGGAGATGAAACGATAAAAAGCTCTTTTCCTACTTCTATACCATCGCTATCAAGTTTTAATTGGAGTTTGCTGGAAATAAGTTTCACCCTGTTGTAGAGAAACCTATTAGCTTCTGACAATGCAGATTTAGGTATATCTCCTGCATTCACAAATTGTTTCTTCATTTTTATAGTTTTGATGTTGGTTGCTTCACCAACGTTATTCTTCGTCTTAACTTTTGCTGCAATCCCATACATTTAAGGCAATAGCTTCTATGTCCATCCTTCTTTGTTTTGTCTAATCCAAAATCAGAGATAAGCTTGACTTTACCACACTCAGTACACTGCTTATGTTCTACATGAATATAGGACATCTTAGCACGGCTTCTTTTCTGAGACTTTTTATCACATATTTTGCAAGTAGTCCTATATCCGTCCTTCGTATGAGCATCTTTAGAGAAATACTTCAATGAAATAAACTCTCCACAACAACTACAATTTTTACCCTGCTTTACTGCCATATTAATCTACCCTTTCTATTTGTTCATCAAATACCTCTCCCTTGATAAACTTGACATCTCCACTATATCCGAACCGTTCACAGAAAGCTGCTTTTGCTTCGTAGGTATCAAATGAAAGCATCACATAGGCATCCATATTCTCGGCTGTCTTCTGTGCGTTCTCCTTTACCTGCTGCTTGACCTCTTTCATGTGGGCAACCTTTTCGGCACGCTCTAACTGTTTAGCGGCTTTATCGGCTTCTTTCTGTTCGGTAACAGGCGACATCATATCTGACAGAGCGTCCACAATAGAGTTTTCCTCTTCTGTCTGCAATAGATAATCAATGCCAATCATATTTAAGTCGGCATTAGTCAGGCCCGCGTCTTTCCAATCAATGTCAGGAACAATCTGTGCAAGAGCATCAAAATCCCATGTACCCTGTGCGTTCGGGTTGTTCATCAGAATATTTAGTTCCTTCTCCTGCTTTTCGTCCACGTCAATTACGTCGACTCGGATGCGGTAGTCGTTATCGGGGAACTTCTGCAATTCATCCATGACAGACAAACGCTGATGTCCGCTGACTACGGTCAATCCAGTACGCTTGTTCACGACAATTCCACCGACTAACCCGAATTTCTTGATACCACGTTTTAATGTCTTCCGTGATTCATCGGATAGTTTTCGGGGATTATAGTCCGCAAAGTGAATGGCAGAACGATTTAGTTCTACCGATTCGCTCTTTATGTATTTACTTAGTTCCATATTATCCGTTACTTAAACCCTTTGAAGCTATTTTTTTACTCACATTCAAAGTCGCTCTCGTTATACGGGCGTTATTAGCCTCGTAGCGGCTACGATTAACTCCAAGATTATACGCCTCATTCGCTCTATTAAGACGTGATATTCTTTGTGATAAAGTCTCGTTTCTTCTGTTTCTGACTCAGCTTTCCTCCTATTAATTTTGTTTGTTATGATACTCCCAAAGCACTCTTTCAGCCATTGGGAAAACTCTGTAAATTCTCTGCAAGTCCTGTGGATAGTCCTTCTCCATCCAAAGCATACAATCAAGATTGAAACCGACACCCGAACTGGCTTTCAATGAATATCTAACTGGTTCGGGTAAATTGTGCTGCCTCATATAAGCAAGAATATCCTTTTGTGTCCAATCAGCCAAAGGATAAACCATACCGTTATTCTCGTAACCGTTTACCTCATACCCTTTCAGCATAAGCCTACGATTCATACCATCAGCCTTTTTCATGCCTAAGAATGTATAATAAACTCCATGAGTAAGCTGCATAGCCTTTACCACATCTGCCAACTTCAATAGTTTTACTTTCGAATTAGGAACGCAATACATGCCACCACGGAGAATATAAGTCAAGTTCCAGTGTGGCACTTGAACAAACTCCATCTTAGGATATTTGGCTTTAGTCCAGTTTATCCAACGGTTAATGTGCTCTAAGTCTTTGACGAAATACATAAACACACAAACAACCCGATCAAACTTCGGATAGATTAAATCAAGCAGAACAAGCGAATCTTTACCAAGTGATAAAAACAAAATGCAAGATTTAGATTTATCCGCTACAGCTTCAATATACCTGTATGTCTCTAATGTTTTATTCATTTGAATGCAAATATTCCTGAAGTTTAGCTTTTACATACTCTAAATCTTTAGATTCTGCAACATACTTTCCCTTTACACTTGCAGTATAAGTACCATTCCTTTTTCTGTAGAAAATATATTTAGGCAAACTTTTTATTTTCTTGAATTTTCTTTCTTCATAGAATGACTCAAAAGCTCCTTTATCTATGGATTCTTTAGCTTCTTTATAAACAGCATGAGCATTTTCTTCGCTTCCCTCTGTACCTAAATAGAACTGTTTCCCATTATAAAATATTCCTATCGTATATCTTTTCCCACTGAAGTTAACACCTATATGCGTTTTTGTAGAGTTTCGGTTATTACAATTTTCTCTTCTTGTCACAATTCGTAGATTATTCAATGAATTGTTAGCTTTGTTCCTATTTATATGGTCTATTTCCATATCAAAAGGAATAACCCCAACAAACGATTGATGTACTAAACGATGTACTTTGAAAGAGATTCTTTTCCCATCAATAGTTGCATGGAAGAATTTATATCCACCTGCATCCGTTGAAGGGTTAAGTGCAACACCTTTTAGCCGCTTTGTCTTACCACTCTTATCACAGATACATCTATCAAGCGAGCGTACCCTACCCAACGAACTAATTTCATACATACCTTCTAACCCAAATGCTGACTTCCAAATTTCTTCCATATCAATAGTATTTTATACCAAATCCTCACTCGATTTTACCCGAATGAGGTCTATATACCGGTTCGCTTGCTCTACCTTATTCATAGCTAACCACCTGATAATCCAAATGAAACACGGAGGTCACCGTAACGCTGTCTACGTGAACCTAATTGGGTGGCACTTGCTGTACCCCTACGATTAGCAACTAATCTACCGCCAGCACCTGCACCATTCATATTTCTGCGCGGTCCGGCTACTCTGTTTACTCTTTTTGCGACTCAGCAATAATTTTTAAATTAAACAATCAATCTATATGTTTCTCTAATACCTTGCCTAAAGTATAGTCCATTTGGGCTGCAAGGTATTCTTCGCCTTGATACTCGTAAACAATATCATCCCCCTTATCGTCCGTGAGAATAACCGCTTCTGCGCTCTTTACCTCTACAATCATATACGGGCGTTTGCCTTTGTATTCGCCTGTAAGAAGTTTGATGGCATCATACTTGATAGGTTTCAATTCGATTTCACCCTCTTCGGGAAGTTCTTCGTCAGCCTTATATTCTTTACCACCACATAAGTAGGTTATATACTTCTTTGCATTGGTAGGTCTAATTTCGCGGTATTCGTGTGTTTTGGTACCTGCTAAAATTTCATCGAAATACTTTTGCTTAATACTAAGCGTTAGAATGTTCATAATCGTGTCTTTTAAATTAATAATTAAGTAGTTGCGGAAACAGGACTCGAACCTGTGACCACCGCCAAGTCAAAGCGGTAAGCTAACCAACTGCTCCATTCCGCGATAGTATCCCAAAGGTACTACCACACCCAAAGATAACGAAATTATCTAATTGGTGATAACAAACAATATTCAAAAGGTTTGCTATTGACGTGAATATAGCCAAATTTACAGTAAAAGTACAGTAGTTCTCTTTACCAGGGGCGCATACACTGCATCCGTTTTTGTTTATTGAGTTCATAATCGTGTATATTGTGCAGGGCTTTCGCCCTGCTGGTTAAAAACTTAGTTTATCTCGTAATAGGGTTGTTCGCCTCTAATAACTCTCTTGGCATCAGCGATGCTAGCGTACAGCTTTGAATAGTCGCCATCTATAATTGCAAACTCTTGGCTAAAGGCATCTTTAAACATTGTTACTGTGTGACCTTTGTAACTTACTTCTTTCAAAATCTTGTTTGTTGCCATAATCGTATATCTTTTAATTGTTATTGCTTCGTTTCTGATGATGCAAATATAATGATTATAATCATACAAGCAATAAATAAACGTATTATTCGTATGATTATTATCATATATTAACAAATACAATACAGGTATGATTATAGTCTAAATATATTTTAATATAAATGACTATATTCAATCAAAACAGCTAAATCTAATTTGTTTATTCGATTTTTAACCCTATATTTGCAACTGATTAAAATCATACATTCATGGAAGTAAAGACAATAATCAAGCAGAAAGGCTTCACAATGGAAGCAGTTGCAAAAAAAATGGGTATAACAAGGGTTACACTTGCCCAAAACCTTAGTAGAAATCCAACAGTAGGAACATTACAGAAAATAGCAGATGTTATTGGATGCAAGGTTGGGGACTTCTTTGTTGATGATATGGATATAAAAGATGATGCCAACACTATCATCTGCCCTCACTGTGGAGGTAAAATACATTTTGACAGAGAACCACATATACCGGAACATAAAAATATACGAGGGAAAGAGTACTATAAATAAAAAAATATAAAGAAAGAAACTATATACAATATTGCATGGAACATCAGAAAAGAAGTCGAGCAATGTCAAAAACGTGGATACTTCACATCTTTCCCTAATGGTTTTTGCGCACTTAGTTCTATATGGATTTACGATATATTATGCAAAAAATCTCACTTTGTTGAAATAAGGCAAAAAACTCCATTCTATAGAAACTATCCTCATACATGGGTGCATTGCGATGGCTTTGATGTAGATATTACATCTGACCAATTCAAAGGAAACAACTTTCCTAAAGTTTATGTTGGCAATGACAATACCATGTATCACCAATTTGACGAAGTATCATCTAAAGAAATATTGTTTCCTACGGAATTTATATTAAAGCAAATGTGTGATAATCTGTTGAAAGAAGGAGTAGAAACATTATATAAAAATCTCGATATAGATGTAAACTTATTCTACAAAATTAAGCCGGAGCACTAAACTCCGGCTCACTAATTGATTAGCCCTTTGAATTTCAACCGACTCACAATTTCGGCGTAAATATACTCTATATCCTGTCTAAAGTCTTTATATTGTTGATAGAGAAAAACAACATCTGCCAAATTGTTCGATATTGTGCAAGGCTTTACATTAGGAAACACTTCTTCCAAGCTCTTTCTAACTCCATTAGGCATACGACCACCGGCTAATACACTGGGAGAAAAGAGGAAAAGAACGATAAAAAGAAACTTCTTTCTCTGAGTAATACATTCTACCTGTGGCGGAAAAGCCATCTCTGACAATACCTCTTTGAACCATTCGTATATCACTGGGATAAGTTCCAAATCCGACAACACTGGTGCCGATAATTCATTTTCTCTCTCTGAAAGTCTTGATTTTTGTTCACGTATAGCCTTGAGTTCCGAAACTACTGAAAATTCTTTTACCATAGCACGATTATTTTAAAAGTAAATAGTATATTTGCATCATAATCGTGTGAGGAGCTGGTTCATAGTCGTGTGTGGGCTGGCTCTTTCTTTATTTTACAGACTTATCTTTTCTCTGAATAGTCTCATCCTTTTCGTCGATTCCTCTACCCCACATCATTGCAGAATATAGAGCACCGGCATATAAAAAGAGTTCCTCACGACTGGTAAGGAACTTAACTTTCAAAGCCTTGTCAAGAGCTTTGCTATATAAGTATTTATTTATTTCCATTTTTTCTCAAATCATATTTCTGTATGTATTTACTAACCGTAGTTCGACTTACTCCAAGTGTACGAGCAATGTCTTTAAGATGCATCCCTTCCTGTACAAGTTTGCCTACCTCTTCAACTTCAATATGCACGCGAGGATTTCCTCCTTTCCTTTCTGGAGAGGGTTCAATCCCAAACTGACGCCGCCTCTTTTGAGCGTATTCCTTGGTACATTTGTCTTTGGTCACATAGATAACAGTACGCTGGTCAATGCGTAGAGGATATAACCTTTTCTCAATCTCCCTGTGCTCTTCTACGAGACGTTCAGCATCTCCGTTGACCGTTGTATCAACTTTCTTGTATCTGTCTGAAATAGCTTGTTTATTACGTTTTCTGATATTGGAATTTACATTCATAGTTATATTTACTGTTTATTGGTTATTACTTTCTAAAAAACATATCCCCGGAAATTGATCGGGCTGTATCGTCACCTGTCAACCGGATGTACCGGAAGAAGTTCTGTTCAGTCCGGTGTCCGGTGAGTTTCATAATCTCAAAGGTCTTCATCCGGCCAGTGAGGTACATGTTGGTAGCTGCGCTTCTCCTCGCAGTATGACTGCTGATCAATTCCCATTTCTCACGAGTGACGGTCTTTAATTTACCACCTTGTGTATAAGAGTAAGTCACAAGATCATTCAGTCCGATTTCCTTCATAATCACCTTTGTTATACGTTAAATGTAAGTCACTTTTTTATTCGTAGTGGCAATTTTAAGCACCTTGTATTCGGTCAATGAAGACGCTTCTTTTTGTAGTTTAGCACATCGTTTATCAGCATCCCTCTTTGTTGTAGGTTGGCACATTGTTTCCACGTGCCAACCTCGGAAATAACGTGCTATGACATACTGCTTTTTCATATATAATTTTCATTTGTTATGAATTAGTGTAAACGCCTTCATCGCAATTCTCAATGCGTGACTGACATTCACTTACTACCTCTTTTAAAATCTCCGCACACTCTTCATTTGAGTAGTTTTGCAGCAATTCATCAATATGCTGCATTATATCATTTACTTCCATACGCTTTTTTTGCCATTATATTAATTAACTTTATTGTCTTATCACTCAATTTGCCATTAGCTGTTGTAACGTGCTGGATGGACTTATGTAATTGGATTCTGCTCATATTTATTCTGGTTTATTCTAATTTTGAGCATTACTTAACATCCTGTATAGTCACACTATATGTGGTTGCCTTACTTGGTGATTTACCGACTTCTTTTTTATACGGACGGGTAAAGTCTCTAATATGGTCGAGTACATCATCAATTTCGGTATCAACAAAATCTTTTCGTTTCTCCCATTCCTCACAAGCTGGGTGATTCATGTCCACTTCTATTTTTATAGTGATTATTTTCTTCATTTCTAAATTTATTTGAAGGTTATTTATTGAAGAATTTGAGAAGTCTATTAGCTTTCTTTTTATCTCTGCCAACATAAATAACATTGTTTATTTTCCGTTTACGGATAACATACGCCGGTTTACCAATTACTTCAAAATAAGCAAGCCGATAGCTTTCTCTGAGAGAATAAGACTTGTCAGAAGGCTTCTGTCTACGACATACAAAATCTCCTTTTTTCGTAATTCTTTTCTTCATTACCATTCTGTTATACGCCAAATAGGCTTGTTTGTACTAAAGTTCCTTTCTCTGTTTTTATTTCTCCGAAACATTCGTGGCGGAAACGCTGTTCTTGCGCTTCAAAATACTCGTTATCAATCTCAGTGGCATAGAAGTCGAAGCCTAACTTATAAGCGGCTATACGACTGCTTCCACTTCCAAGATGCGTATCAAGTATTTTATCTCCAGCATTAGCGTAGTTTTTTAAAATCCAAGCATACAAAGGAATTGGATTTTGCGTTGGATGAATCTTTATCCATTTTTGCGCCAGTTTATCATTATTAGCCACTTTATTGCCTATGTATGCACGGCTGCAGCTGAATGTCTTTACACTAATATTGAATGATGTAAATACTAGTTCTGCCATTGCGAATGAAACACCTTCCGGTTGCTTTTTGTCCCATACTATCCACCCTTTCGATGGAGGTAGATATTGAGAAAAGTAATTGGCTCCGAATATTATTTGATTCTTACTTACCCTAAACAATTCATCGAAGTACTTTTTATCAGGAGGCTTTGAATCCCAATCTTTACTTCTATAACGGGTTAATTTACCTTGACCTTTCTTCTGTCCAATACTTCCGTTACGTTTAGCTATTCCTATTCCATATTCAGGATCGACTACAGCCAAATCAAAAAACTTATCAGGAATATTTTTCATGTATTCCATGCAGTCCATATTATAAACCTCGCTTATCGGCATATTAGTTCCTTTCTATCTTGTTTTACGTTAAATACTAATTGCTTTAAACTCTTGTGGTGAAATCATCT
>OGZT01000351.1_pt1 | contig 37473 bp, 34 predicted proteins | sample 1576891 | NCBI WGS metagenome assembly OGZT01 (sample SAMEA3541521, study PRJEB24748) | human gut metagenome | biome: human gut; feature: human-associated habitat; material: faeces | place: China | collected 2012 | reverse complement strand
CAGAAACAACATTCTATGTACTTGCAGTATATTTTGGAGCAGTAAGTATAAGAAAGACAAGACATGCAGTAGCAGCTGGACTTTTGGCTGACTTAGCAGGATTATTAACTTCAGTATGGATATGCAATTTAATGTTTAGATAAAATAAAAAATAAGAGAGAATAGCTGAAAAGTTGAAATGAAATTTCTAAAGGGATATTTCTGCTTGCAGTTTATTCTCCTTTTTTATTTAAAAAGTAGAAAAATTCTCAAAATATCTGGTATAATATAAACAAGTCTTTAATAATATTACAGAAAAGATTGTTGGAAACTTAAAATATGAAAAAATGAGGTGTTTTTATGGTAGCGTTTGATCCTAAAAAGTATGCAGTAACATTAAAACTTATTTTTCTAAAAGCAGTATATGAAACTTTTCCAGATATTGAAGTAGAAATAGATCATTCTTTAAATAATGGAACTTATGGGACAGTAACAAGAGGTGAAAAAATAACTGAAGAAGGTATTAAAAAAATAGATAAAAAGATGCAGGAGATAATAGAAAAAGGGTATCCAATAAGATTGATATGTCAAGATAATGATGCTTTAAAAAGCAGAAGCAGTACTATACCAAGAAAAGATATAAGAACATTACTTGATAATTCTGGATGGACTGGAATGATGGAGTATGAAATAGATGGATATTTTGATTTTATTTATGAAGTTCCATATTCATCCACTAAAGATGTAAAATTATATGAAATTTCTGTATATAATGGAGGATTTTTAATAAAGTATCCAACTAAAAACCCAAATGAACTTCCACCATATATAGATAATCCTAAAATGGCAAAAGTATTTCAGGAAACAGGGCGTTGGAATGATATCCTTGATGTTTCTACTATTGGTACATTAAATGAAAAAATATTAAAAGGAGAAATTCCAGAATTAATAAGAATAAACGAAGCTCTTCATCATAAAAACATTGGTAAAATAGCTGATCAGATAACAGCAAATGAAAATATAAAATTAGTAACTATTGCTGGGCCTTCTTCTTCTGGAAAGACAACATTCAGTAAAAGATTGTATCTTCATTTAAGAGCTAATGAAATAACACCAATAGTGATATCTCTGGATGATTACTATATTGGAAGAAAGAATGTTCCTCTTGATGAAGACGGAAATAAGGATTATGAAACTATAGATGCTCTTGATTTGAAATTATTGAATGAAAATCTTAGAGATCTTATAGCTGGAAAAGAAGTAGAGATACCAGAATATAATTTCATAAGCGGTGAGAGAGAAAAAGTAGGAAAAATGATGAAAGTTCCAGAACATGGACTTATAATCATAGAGGGAATACATGGACTTAATGAAAAATTAACAGCTGCTATACCAAAGAAAAATAAATTTAAGATATATGTGAGCTGTTTGACACAGTTAAATATAGACAGACATAATAGAATTGCAACAAGTGATGTAAGAGAAATAAGACGTCTGGTAAGAGATAGTTTGGCTAGAGATACATCTGTTGAGGAAACTATTGCTATGTGGAATTCTGTAAGAAAAGGGGAAGAAAAGTATATTTTTCCATTCCAGGAAGATGCAGATGCAATGTTCAACTCTAACTTAGTGTATGAACTTGGAGTATTAAAAAGATATGCTATAAGAGAATTAATAAAAATAAAAACAGACAGTCCATATTATGAAGAAGCAAAGAGGCTTACAAAGTTCTTGTATTGCTTTGTAGATATAGACTCAAAATATATTCCAGATGATTCTATACTTAAAGAATTTATTGGAGACAGTATTTTCTATAGATATTAATTAAAAGAAGGATGATTTTAATCATCCTTCTTTACTTTTACTCAGCGTATAATTCTTCTAATCTTTGCTGTACATTTTCATCTTCAAGATATTCATCATAGCTCATCATTTTATCAAGAATTCCATTAGGAGTTATTTCAATAATTCTGTTGGCTACTGTCTGAATAAACTCATGGTCATGAGCTCCAAATAATATAGTTCCTTTAAAGTTGATAAGTGCTTTGTTCAATGATGTGATAGACTCTAGATCCAAGTGGTCATTAGGGTTATCAAACATAAGAACATTGGCATTTGTAAGCATCATTCTTGAAAGCATACATCTTACCTTTTCTCCCCCTGAAAGAACTGTACAGCTCTTCATAGCATCTTCTCCTGTGAAAAGCATTCTTCCTAGGAATCCTCTTACAAAAACATCATGCTGGTCAGGTGAGTAAGGTCTTAACCAGTCTATAAGGTTAAGATTTTTATTTTCAAAGAATTTAGTATTATCTTTAGGCATATAAGCTTGAGTAGTAGTTACTCCCCAAGTGTATGTTCCTGAATCAGCTTCCATTTCACCAGCTAATATTGATAAAAGAGTTGTTTTAACAATATCATTTTTAGCAAGGAAAACAACTTTGTCTCCTGTATTGATAGTGAATGTAAGGTTGTCAAGAATTTTAACTCCATCAATAGTTTTAGTAAGGTTTTCAACTTTAAGAAGGTTGTTTCCAGCTTCCCTTTCTTGCTTGAATTCTATAAATGGATATTTTCTATTTGATACCTGCATATCTTCCAATTGAAGTTTATCAAGAAGCTTCTTTCTTGAAGTAGCTTGTTTAGATTTTGAAGCATTGGCACTAAATCTAGCAATGAATTCTTGTAACTCTTGTCTTTTCTGTTCAATTTTCTTATTTTTAGAAGAAAGAAGTTTTACCATAAGTTCATTTGATTCATACCAGAAATCATAGTTTCCTACATACATTTTAACTTTTCCATAATCGATATCTGTAATATGAGTACATACTTTATTTAAAAAGTGTCTGTCATGTGATACAACTATAACAGTTGTATTATCCAGATTCATAAGGAAATTTTCAAGCCAAGAGATAGCTTTGATATCAAGTCCGTTAGTAGGCTCGTCTAAAAGCAGTATGTCAGGTTGTCCAAATAGAGCTTGTGCCAAAAGTATTTTAACTTTTTCAGGCTCTGTTAATTCTTTCATAAGTCTATGGTGAGAGTCAATTCCTATACCTAATCCCATCAAAAGAGTTTCAGCTTCAGTTTCAGCTTCCCAACCATTTAATTCAGCAAATTCTCCTTCTAATTCAGCAGCTTTTAAACCATCTTCATCAGTAAATTCACTTTTTGCGTATATAGCATTTTTTTCCACAATAATGTCCCAAAGTTTTTTATGCCCCATAAGAACTACATTAAGTACTTCATCTTCTTCATGAGCAAAGTGATCCTGCTTTAATACAGCCATTCTTTTATTTTTTTTATCAAAAATTACTTCTCCTTCTGTAGGATCAAGATCTCCAGAAAGTATTTTAACAAATGTAGATTTTCCAGCACCATTTGCTCCTATAAGACCATAACAGTTTCCAGGAGTAAATTTAAGATTAACATCTTCAAACAGTTTTCTTCCAGAAAATCTCATTCCAAGATTACTAGTAGCTATCATTTAATATATATCCTCCTATAAATTTTACTTTTATACGTATTCAAAAAATCATTATATTATACCACAGTTATTGACAATTTAGCAATAGGAGTTTAAATTATATTAAAATATTTATCTGGTGATATTTTTTTTAACTTTATCTCTAAAAAACAAAAAAATTTGAATAGAATTATAAAAAATATGATATAATGTTACATCAAAGCAAAGTTTCAGAGAGGTAAAAATGCCAAAATTATTTGATAGTATAAATATAAAAAATATAAAAATAAAGAACAGAATAGTTCTTCCCCCTTTAGTAAGATTTTCGATGGTGGGAAAAGATGGATTTGTTACTGACAGAGTGGTGGAATGGTACAGAGATGTTTGTGCTGGTGGAACTGGACTGGTGATAGTGGAAGCCTCTGCTGTAGCAGAGGATGGAAAATTGAGAGACAACCAGTTGGGGATATGGGATGATAAATTTATTGCTGGACTTAAAAGAATAGCAGATATTTGTCATGAGTATGAGGTTCCAGTCCTTATACAACTTCACCATGCAGGTTTTAAAGAGAAAATAAAGGATGTCCCTGAACATATTCTTGATGAAATACTTGAAAGCTTTAAAAGGGCTTTTAGGAGAGCGAGAGAAGCGGGGTTTGATGGAATAGAAATACATGGAGCTCATACTTATCTTATATCACAATTAAATTCAAGACTGTGGAATTTGAGAGATGATAAATATGGGGGAACTTTTGAAAAGAGAATGTACTTTTCTAAAAGGCTCATAGAGGAAACAAGAGAGCTTTTTAATGATGATTTTATTCTGGGCTACAGAATGGGTGGAAACGAACCTGAAGTAAAAGATGGAATAGAGATAGCAAAGTATCTGGAGAAATTGGGAGTAGATATTCTTCATGTATCAAGTGGTGTACCTGATCCTGTATTTAAACAGGAAAGGAAAATAGAAATGCCAAGTGAATTTCCTTTGGACTGGGTAATATATATGGGAACAGAGATTAAGAAGCATGTAAATATACCTGTAATAGGAGTAAGAAAGATAAAAAAAGAAACGGAAGCCAGCTGGCTTGTAGAAAATAATCTTTTAGATTTTGTAGCAGTGGGAAGAGCTATGATAGCAAGACCAAACTGGGCAGAAGCAGCAAAGAAGGAGTATGAAAAAAGAAATGGAATTAAAGAGTCTTGATATATTCTGTGAAATAATAGATAATTTTGGAGATATAGGTGTAGTATACAGATTGGGAAAGGAATTCAAAAAAGTATTTGGAAAAAACGTAAAGATAAGAGTAATACTCAACAGACTTGATGAGTTTATTAATATAAATTCAAATGTGAAAAATATTCAAAATCAAGAGATAGACGGAATTCAATATGTTACCTATGAATATGTTAAGAAAAATATGTGTACTTTTTCTACTGCAAATGTTATAATAGAAGCCTTTGGGTGTACAATACCTGAGGAGTATATGAATGAGGCTTATGATAACTCAGATTTGCTTATAAATCTGGAATATCTTTCAGCAGAGGACTGGATAGAGAGCTGTCATTTACAGGAATCACCAAGCGGAAAAGGGAAATTAAAAAAGATATTTTTTATGCCTGGATTCACTGAAAAAAGTGGAGGAGTCATTGCTGATTCACTTTATCTGGATAGAATAAAAAATGTAATTGAAAACAAGGAATATTACAGAAAAAAATATTTCTCAGAAATAGAAAATATTGATAAAAAAATCATAGGAACAGTGTTTTCATATGAAAAAAACTTTACTCCATTATTTAGAGACTTGAAGTCTTTAGACAAAGAAGTAGTAATTTTAGCTATGGGAGAAAAGACACAGGAAGGCTTTAAAAACTTTTTTGAGAAAAATTTTATAGAAAAGCTTGGAAATATTTATAAATATGGTAAAATAGAAGTACAGTTCTGCAAATTTTTAAGTCAGGAAGATTATGAAGAATTAATAAATCTGACAGATTTTAATTTTGTAAGAGGAGAGGATTCTTTTATAAGAGCAGTACTCACTGGAAAGCCTTATCTATGGCATATTTACTGTCAGGAAGATTATGCTCATATGGATAAGATAGAAGGATTCTTAGACAAATATGAAAGACAGATGAAGGGAAAAACTTCAGAAGAATATCTGTCTGAGTATAAAAAGCTTTTTAAAGATTACAATTTTAGAAGAGAAAATTCTTTAGAAGAAGGAAAAGAGGAATATTTATTTTTCTTCAACAATCTGAAGGAGATAGAAAGATGCAATTCTCTATTTAGAGATTTTCTTATCTCAAACTGTAATCTTATAAATAAAATAAAAGATTTTATAGAGAAATTTTAGGAGGTCAAAAATGAAAATAGCTCAAGAATTAAGAGCAGGAAGTACAATTAAAATTGGAAACGATCCATTTGTAGTTCTAAAATCAGAGTACAACAAATCAGGAAGAAACGCAGCAGTGGTAAAATTTAAAATGAAAAATCTATTAAATGGAAACATTTCAGATGCTGTTTACAAAGCAGACGAGAAAATGGATGACATCAGACTTGATAAAATCAAAACTGTTTATTCTTACAATGATGGAAGTTTTTATGTATTCTCAAATCCAGAAACTTGGGATCAAGTAGAACTTAAAGAGGAAGACTTAGGAGATGCTATCAACTATCTTGAAGAAGGAATGGAACTAGATGTAATATATTATGAATCTACTCCAGTTGCTGTAGAATTACCTACTTTCCTTGATAGACAAGTTGAATATACTGAGCCAGGACTAAGAGGAGATACAAGTGGAAAAGTAATGAAACCTGCTAAAATCAACACTGGATTTGAAATTCAAGTTCCTTTATTTGTTGAGCAAGGTGAGTGGATTAAAATTGATACTAGAACAAATGAATATGTAGAAAGAATCAAAAAATAATTTTTTAAATAAAAGCTGATCAAATGATTTGGGTCAGCTTTTTAATTATACTAGTTAAGTGGGGTCAGTATGGATAGGAATAAATTTGATGCTGTCTTAGAAAAAGTAATGAAAATTCGTGGAGTCAAAATAAATAGAGAAGACTTCTTGAAAAAAGAATTATCAAAATATTTTTCTGAAGATATAGTAAAAAAAGCTGTTCAGGATAATCCAGCTATTGCAGGGATAGAAGTTTCTGAAATAAATAAAATAGCAGATAAGGTAATTGCCTATGAACTAAGACAAGCTACTCTTATCTCGACAATTATAGGTGTTCCAGGAGGAATAGTTATTGTGGGAACAATAGCTATTGATATTACTCAATATTTTGGACATATAATCAGAATAACTCAAAAATTAGCCTATCTTTATGGATGGAAAGATATGTTTGAAAAGAATGAGGAGCTGAGTAAAGATACAATTGATCGTATGACTTTACTTATGGGTGTCATGTTTGGAGTGGATTTAGCAGATAATGCTGTTGTGAAACTTGCTCAAAGTGCTGCCTTAAATATTGAAAAAAAGATATTGCAGAAAGCTTTGACAAGAAGTGCAGTATATCCAATAATTAAAAAGGCTGCTTCTATATTGGGAGTTAAAGTCAGCCAGCAGAGTTTTTCTGTTGGAGTGAGCAGAGCTATTCCGTATATAGGAGGAGTGATTTCAGGGGTGGTTACTTATATTACAATGAAACCTCTTGCTCTTAATTTGCAGGAAGCTTTATCTGAACTTCCATTAGCAGACATAAGTTTTTACAAAAAATAAATAATTTAAAAAGGATGATTTGAAAGAAAAGTGATAAATTTAATTTTCTTTGAATCATCCTTTATTTTATTAGATAATATTAAGATAGTTTTTAAATTCTTTCAATAAAATATTTAATGAAATATTTAATGAAATATAAAAGAGAGAATTTAGAGATTAGATATATTTAAAAAATTTTCCTATAAAAATAGCTATCTTTGATTTTTTTTATAAAATATAGAAAAATATAAAGTTTTAACAATAATATAGCTACTTCTAAATAATTATAGCAGTTAAAACTTTTGATTCTTTAATAATGAAAATTTAATTTTTTTATTAATTCTATTATTTAGATAGTATATTCTTCATCCTCCTCATCTTCTTCATCATCGTCTTCCTCTTCTTCATATTTTTCAGGATTTAGATAAATATGTTTGTATGAAAGTTTTTTAAAAAGCTGATATAAAAATGAATTTATAAACATACCAATAATTCCTTTCATAATAAGAATGAACATAAGAATATACTCAAATTTCAGATTGGAATCACTTAAATATTGTGCAGGCAGAATTATGATAAAAGATACTATACCTGACAAAGTGAAAGATGATACCCATGAACAAATAATAAATATAAAGAAATATATGAACTTGTAGTATTTGTCCATTTTAAAATATACAATATATACAGCCAGAAAGAAGATTCCAATAATAATTCCTGCTATATTAGCAGCCTGACCACGATAGAGTAAAAAACTAAGCCAGTAAGTTGCAAGAGTAAGAATTAAGTAAATTCCCGATATACCTAATACAAAATAATCAAAATATTTTTCATTTTCTCTTTCATAGCATTCTTTTATATCTTTTCCCATCATTTATTTTTCCTCCAATAGTTTTATTATTTAGATTATACCATTTTATCTTTTAAAATAAATCTTTTTTAGTATTATATATGAAAAAAAGAGTGATTCATAAGCAAAAATAATTAAAGATTACAACAATTCTACTGTTGTATCTGAGTAATTATGTCAGTTGAAATTATTAACTGATGTAATTACTGGAAAATTAATCTAGCTTTTTTATCACTCTTTTTATTATTTAAATTTAATTTCTTTTTATTCCTTGAGAAGCATTAAGAACAGCCAGTAATGATACCCCAACGTCTGAGAATATAGCCATCCACATATTTGCTATACCAAAAACTCCAAGTACCATAACTATTACTTTTACTCCAAGAGCCATAACTATATTCTGCATAACAACTTTTTTGTTTTGTTTTGCTATTTTTAACAGTTCAAGTATTTTAGAAGGCTCATCTTTCATTATAACCACATCAGCAGCCTCTATTGCAATATCGCTACCTACACCACCCATAGCGATTCCTACATCAGCTAGAGACAACACAGGGGCATCATTGACACCATCTCCTACAAAGACAACACCTTTATCATTTTTAGATTTAATTTCTTCAAGTTTGCTTACTTTATCCTGTGGAAGCAGCTGTGAATATACATTTTCAGGTTGTAATCCTAATTTTTCTCCCACTACTGCACCTATTCTGTCACTGTCTCCAGTAAGCATATAGCTTTGGATTCCAGCTTTTTTCAATCCCTCTATAGTCATAGGAGAATCTTCTTTTATTTCATCTGAAATATATACATATCCTAGGAAGATATTATTTTCAGCAACATATAGAACAGTTCCAGCATAATGTTTTTCTTCAGCTTTTATTTTGTATTCTTTCATAAGTTTATAGTTACCTATAAGAATCATTTTACCTTCATAATATGAAAGTACTCCGAATCCAGAAAGTTCTTTGTACCCTTCTATATATTCTTCATTTATTTCAATGCTTCCATGACTTATAATAGCTTTTCCTATTGGGTGATTAGAATAAAATTCACCTATTTTAGCTGTTTTTAAAAGATCATCTTCATTTCCATTTACAGCTTCAAGCTTGTCTATTTTGAATTTACCTTTAGTAAGCGTTCCAGTTTTATCAAATACAACAGCACCTATAGTTGTAAGAGCTTCAAGATAGTTACCTCCTTTGATAAGGATACCGCTTTTAGAAGCTTTTCCTATACTGCTGAAGAAAGTAAGCGGTACAGATAATACCAAAGCACATGGACAAGATATAACAAGGAATATCAATGCTCTTCCAAACCACATATTGAAATTACCAAATAATGCTGGGAATCCAAGTCCAACTATCAGAGCTATTACCACAACTATTGGAGTATAATATCTTGCAAACTTTGTAATAAATTTTTCTGATTCAGCTTTCTTGTTGCTTGCATTTTCTACCATTTCAATTATTTTGTTGATAGTAGAATCACTGAAAAGTTTTGTAACTTTTACTTCAAGAACTCCAGCTCCATTCAAGCTTCCACTTAGAACTTCACTGTTTACAGCAACATCAGAAGGAACAGATTCTCCAGTAAGAGCAGCAGTATTCAGGTCACTTTCGCCTTTTACTACAATTCCATCTACTGGAACTTTTTCTCCAGATTTGACAATAATAATATCTCCAATTTTCAATTTTTTAGGGGAAACTTTTATTACTTCACCATTGTTATCTCTTATATTTGCATAATCAGGTCTGATATCTAAAAGTTTTTCAATAGATTTTCTTGAATTTCTTACAGCTGATTCCTGAAAGTATTCTCCTATTTTATAGAAGAGCATTACTCCAACAGCTTCAGTTGTTTCTCCCAGATAAAAAGCACCAAATGTGGCAATAGTCATTAGGAAGTTTTCGTCAAGGAAATTTCCTTTTGTAATATTTTTAAATGAATTAAGAACAACATCTCCACCTAAAATTATATATGCCACTATAGATACAGCAAGTTTCAGCATTGGAAATGGTTTAAGGAAAACAGAGATAATAAATAGAGCAGCTCCAATAATAAGAAGCATTTTTTCCCTTTTCTCTTCTGCTTTTTCCTGAGCTATTTCCTCTTCTCTTTTAGCTCTTGCTTCATCAGTATCATCATCAGATTCAGCTTTGTATATTAAAGTTCCAGGCTCTAATTTATCAGCTATTGTATTTATCTTTTCCAGAAAGCTCTCTTCATCAAAAGATGAATCAGATTCAATGGTCATCTTTTTCTTGTAAAGATCAAGATTACTGTTGATAACTCCTGCTATTTTAGAACCTTCATGCTGTATCTTAGCAGCACATCCAGCACATCCTAAATTTTCTACAACATATTCTCTTGTTTTTATCTGTTCATTTTCTTTTTTGTATATTTTTGTTCCCGGTTCAAGCTTATCAGCTATTTTATTGATATCTGATAAAAATTTCTCTTCATTAAAATTATCATCAGTTTCAACTATCATTTTTTTCTTGTAAAGATCAAGATTGCTGTTTAGTATACCTGACATTTTAGAACCTTCATGTTGTATTTTGGCAGCACATCCGGCGCAGCCAAGATTATCTACTGCATACTCTCTTACTTTCATATATATCCTCCATAATATTATTAATTATTTAATTATTCTACAAGTGATATAGTATATACCCCCATACCCTATATATAAAATATCATATTTATTATTCTTTGTCAATTAGATAATAAAAGATATTTTTATTCCTTTATCCTTTTAAGGTATACGACTTTATATTAAATATCTTTTTGATTTTGTTTAAATATATAAATAAGAATGTTATTGTACATACTTTGAACAGTAGTAAACCTATAACCTTAAAGAAGTGGACATTATTTCTCTCATATGATAAGATTAATAGAGATCCTTTGAGGCTTAACATCAAGGTAAAGGAGTGGTAGAAATGAAAGTAAATAAGGAATATATTGAGAGATTATTTTCTGATATTATAGATGAGAATATTTTTATTAAAGGGGTTATTTCAAGTCCTGTGAACAAAGAGTATCCATATTCAAAAATAAATATAAAGCCATTAAAAATAAAAGATGAAATCTTTATACAGTTTGAACAATTTAAAGATAACAAGGCTTTCCATGAAAATATCTGTATAGATTCTTCAAAAATGAAATTTTCTGAAATACTGGATAATTTTAAACAGATTCTTATATCTGTAAACGGAAGTGATTACCAGATATTGAAAGGGAAAAACGACTTTAATCTGAAAAAATCAGAAAATACAAAAACATTAAAAACACTGGAGCATAACAAAAAGAAAAACTATATACTTGAAGAAGGAACACCTGTACCTTTCCTTATAAAATTGGGAGTGATGGGAGAAAAGGGAGAAGTTTTCAAGCAGAGTTACGACAAGTTCAGACAGATAAATAAATATCTTGAATTTATAGATGACACTATAAGAGAACTTCAAAATAGAAAACTCATAGGTTCTCATATTAAATTTGTAGATTTTGGATGTGGAAAATCATATCTTACTTTTGCACTTCATCACTATTTAAAGAATATCAAAAACTTTACTTTTGAGATAATAGGATTGGATTTAAAGAAAGATGTAATGAAGAAATGCAATGATATAGCTAAGGAATTAAAATGTGAAAATCTGGAATTTTTAACAGGGGATATTAAAGATTTTGATAAGCTTCAAAATGTAGACATAATATTCTCTCTTCATGCTTGTAATAATGCTACAGATTATGCACTTTTAAAAGGACTGGAATTAAATGCAAAGGCTATTCTTGCAGTTCCATGCTGTCAGCATGAATTTAATGATAAGCTAAGTGCCAATAAAAAAAGTGATTTCTTTGCATCGCAGCTTCCTATAGGAAAGCATGGAATACTTTTAGAAAAATATGCAACTATTGCCACTGATGCTTTTAGAGCTCAGGCATTAGAATTATGTGGATATAGAACTCAGGTAATGGAATTTATAGACATGGAGCATACTCCTAAGAATACACTTATCAGAGGAATAAAAGAAAAGACAACAACTGAATCTTTGAAGAAAAGATTTGAAGAGTATGGAAAGTTTAAAGATTTTCTAGGAATAGAACCACTTTTAGATAGTTTGCTTTCACCATATTTTCTGATAAAACTGTAATAGCTGCAATGAAAAAAACAGATGACTAAAAATTATTCTAGCTTTTAGTCATCTGCTTTTATTTTTTTACCACCATCTATGATGTCTTCCTATTCTATAGCCACCATAGCCTATTCCACCTATCAAAACAGTGTTTACAAGGTTATCTCTTCTCTGTTCTCTTTTTTCTCTCTCGATAGCTATCTGTTTATCAAACTCCTGCTTTTCTCTCATGAGTTCTATTTCTACCTCTGCCTTACTAGGAGTATTTCTGGCTATTTCTTTTTCCCTGTTTGAATCAACCAGCTGTTTATATTCATTAAATTGTTTTATTCTCATTTCAACACTATCTTTAGGTGCAGGTGCTGCAAAAGCAAAGCTGCTCATAATGATACATAAAAATAATAATTTCTTAAACATTATCATCACCTCTCTTATAATAATTATATCATAATTGAGCAAAAAAAGAAGCTGGTTTTTTTACCAGCTTCTAAGTTAAAAATTTTTTAATTAGTCAACATTTTTAAGGATTATAGCAGTTCCCATTCCTCCACCAATACATAGAGAAGCAAGTCCATAAGTTAATCCTCTTTTCTTCATTTCATATATTAAAGTAACCATGATTCTGTTTCCAGAAGCTCCAACTGGATGTCCTAAAGCGATAGCTCCACCATTAACGTTAGTTTTATCGTTGAACCATTCTCTTTCTACACCATGTTGTGCACATAGTTCTTTCATAACTCCTAGAGATTGAGAAGCAAATGCTTCATTCAATTCAATAAGCTCCATATCTTGAAGTTTCATTCCAGATTTTTTAAGAGCATTTCCAATAGCAGGAACAGGTCCCATTCCCATTATTTGAGGGTCTACTCCACCAATACCAGTAGCAACTATTTCAACTAAAGGTTTAAGGTTGTATTTAGCAACAGCTTCTTCAGAAGCAAGTACCATCATTGATGCTCCGTCGTTTAGTCCAGAAGCATTTCCAGCTGTTACAGTTCCATCTTTTTTGAATGAAGGTCTTAATTTACCTAATTTTTCAAGGTCAGTTTTTCTATTAGGATATTCATCTGTATCAACAGTGATATCTCCTTTTTTAGTACTGATAACTACTGGAACTATTTCATCTTTGAATCTTCCAGAGTCAACAGCAGCTATTGCTTTTTGTTGAGAAGCAAATGAGAATGCATCTTGCTCTTCTCTTGTGATTCCATATTTAGCAGCTATATTTTCAGCAGTGATTCCCATATGTACATTTGTAAATGCATCTGTAAGAGCATCAAATACCATATGATCCTTCATAGTAAGGTCAGCCATTTTATGTCCGCCTCTTACTTTTCCTGGAAGGATGAATCCAGCATTAGACATTGATTCAGTTCCTCCAGCAAGGATAAGATTTGCTTCTCCTGCTTTAATGTTAGCATATGATGAAATGATAGTTTTCATTCCACTTCCACATATAATATTCAGTGTATAACCAGGAACTTCCTGAGGTACACCAGCTTTTATGGCTACCTGTCTTCCTACACCTTGTGCCTGACCTGCTTGTAATACATTTCCGATAACTACTTCGTCCAGATTAGCTGGATCAATTTTTGCATCTTCAATAACTTGCTTTGCAACTGCGGCTCCAAGGTCGCTAGATGATAAAGGGGCTAAACTTCCTAAAAAACTTCCTATAGCAGATCTTTTAGCTGCTACAATGTACACTTTACTCATTAAATCCTCCTATACCTAAATTTTATTTTAATTTGTGAAAAATTAAATAACCAGTCCTCCAGTTACAGGTAAAACTTGTCCTGTAATGTATGAAGCATCATCACTTGCTAAGAAAAGAATAGCATTTGCTACATCTTCAGCAGTTCCAAATCTTGCTAATGGAGTTCTCTCCATCATTCCAGCAACTACTCTTTCTGATAATACATCAGTCATTGGGCTTTCAATGAATCCAGGTGCTACACAGTTTGCTCTGATAGCTCCTCTTCTTGCTAATTCTTTTGCCCAAGTTTTAGTCATAGCTATAACTCCACCTTTTGTAGCTGAGTAGTTAGTTTGAGCTAAGTTTCCATATAGTCCAACTACAGATGAAAGAGTAACTATTGATCCAGATTTATTTTTTGACATAATAGGAGCAACAGCTTGAGTCATGTTGAATACTCCTTTTAAGTTTACATTTATAACTGCATCCCATTGCTCTTCAGTCATTCTTTGTAAAAGAGCATCTTTAGTAATACCAGCATTGTTTATTAAGATATCTATTCTTCCATATTCAGCTGCTATTTTTGCAACAAATTCTTTTATAGCAGGTCTGTCAGTAACATTTAATATTTCATGTCTAACATTTGACTGCTCATATACAGCTTCTCCCATATCACAAGAGATAACCATTTCTGCACCTTCAGCAGCAAATTTCTCAACAACAGCTCTTCCTATTCCCCTAGCACTTCCAGTAACTAAAGCGATTTTTCCTTTTAATCTATCCATTATTTTCCTCCTTAAACTTCAGCATGAATTCAAGCTAAATCATATTTCGTTTTAAACACTTATGATAAGTATAATTTTTTTTTCAATAAAAGTCAATAAGAACATTATTCAGAATACATTACAGCTCCATTATCAGGATAATTAGTTTCAGAACAATACTGATATAATCTTTTTTTTAGATTACAATAAATTTATTTACAGCCAGAGGAATATATTTGTTGAATAGTGGCTATAATTGTTGTAAAATAGAAAGTAAAGAATAGAACAACTGGAGGTCTAACTATGAAGTTTATTATTCTGGTCATCAGTTTTTTGATGATAGGATGTACAAATATAAGGAACAATACTCCCTCTACTCCAAAGGAAACTGTAAAAACTTATTATGATAATGGAAATATGGAATCTAAAATAATATATGTAGGTAATAAAAAGAATGGAAAAATGACAAGCTATTTTGAAAATGGAAAAATTGCTGCTAAAGGTTTTTTCAAAGATGATAAGAGAGATAAAAAATGGATATTTTATAATGAAAAAAATGGGAAAATATTCAGTGTTGAAAAATATATGGATGGAAAATTAAATGGAGAACAGGTATATTATCATGAAAATGGTAAATTAAAAGTAAGAGGAAATTATACCAATGGTGTAAGAAGCGGTTTCTGGGAAATGTTTGATGAAGATGGAAAACTAGAAGTGCAGAATATATTCATTGATGGAGAAAATATTATAAGCATAGCAATATATCAAAAAAATGGAAAACTTCTATGCAATGGAAATGTTGTAAATCAGTTGAGGCAGGGAGAATGGAAATATTTTGATGAGAAAGGAAATATAGCTTATATTGTAAATTATGAAAAAGGTATAAGAAATGGAGCATGGCACGCATTTGATAGAGATGGAGATCTTTTGATGAGTGGTATCTATAGAAATGGCAGAATAGTAGGAATTGATATAGAAGAATAAAAGCAAAAAATCAGCATTATTTTACTAGGAACATAAATTTTGAACATAAAAGGAGAAATCAATGCCATTTACATTTTCGCATCCTGCAATCATATTGCCGTTAAAAAAATTACCACGAAAATATATATCAATGACAGGGCTTATTGTTGGAAGTATAGCCCCTGATTTTGAATATTTTTTGAGAATGAAAAGTAAATACAGCCACACTATAAGTGGTATTTTATGGTATGATCTTCCTATGGGGATTTTACTTGCTTTTATTTTTCATAACTTAATTAAAGAAGCATTGATTAATAATATGCCTCTATTTTTTCAGTCACGTTTTTTGAATCTCAGAGATTTTAACTGGAACAGCTATTTTAAAAAGAACTGGTATGTTGTTGTAGTTTCAATTATAATTGGGATATGTTCTCATATATTATGGGATGGCTTTACTCACAGAACAGGTCATTTTGTGAAAATGTTTTCAGTACTGGAATCTTCAGTGAAAATGTTTGGACAAAAGATACCTGTATATAGAATATTACAGCATATAAGCACCCTTTTAGGAGGAATAATAGTGATAAAAGCTATTGTTAATCTCCCAGCAGATAAAACCTATGTATCTAAAAAAGGCAAATATAAATATTGGATTTTCCTGATTGTTTCAACACCTATAATTATGTATGTGGGACTTTCAAAGAGAATTCCATATCCTTCTTTTTGGAATTTGATAGTGAATTTTATCACTGCCTTTCTCCTTTCTCTGCTATTGACATCTTTTTTATTCAGAGGAAAAAATAAAGGATAGTTAAGATAATCTTTGAAATATTAAGATAATAACTGATCTAATGGAGGAAAGCTATGGATAAAATATCAGAAACGAAAAAATTATTAAAAACTGTTAGAGAGAATATAGAAAAGATTGCAGAAACTAAAGTGAGAAAAGAAAAAAGAGAAGTCACTGAGATAAAAAAAGAGATAATGCAGTATCATGACAGTATAATGGAAAAAATAGAGATTTTTGAGTCAAATGAGCTGTGGCTGGAAGAAGTCATTGAAAGATTGAAGCTGATACTTGAAGATACAGAAGTTTTAATATAATCAAAGTTGATTTGAAAGTATAAATAAAAGTATAAATAAAAGTATAAATAAAAGTATAAATAAAAGTATAAATAAAGCTGCCATAAAGAAGATTATTTTAGTTCTTCAGGCAGCTTTTTGATTATAAAAATATTTTATCTATTTCAGATTCACCAGTAACTTTTATTCCATTTTTTATGAGCAAGTCAGCAGCAGCTCCGTTTCCATCTATAAGTATCTTTGAAAAAGTACCATCATAAATCTTTCCAGAACCACAGGAAGGGCTTCTTTCTTTCAAGACAGCAGCACTGCAATTATAGAGCTTAGCCAGTTTTAAAACTTCCTCTGCTCCTTTCAGATATTCAGCAGTAACATCTATACCAGTTTTTGTGATAATTTTATCTCCCTGTCTTTCAGCAGGATCACGAGGAGTAGCAAGTCCCCCAAGTTGTTCTGGACACACTGGTATAAGTTCATGATCTTTCATCAAAGCTTTTATATCCTCTCTCAATTCTCCCTTACCATTGTAACGACATTCTACACCTAACAGGCAGGCACTGACCAGTATTTTCATAATAACCTCCAATTAACTAAGCCAGAGCTTCAACTTTATCTTTAAAGCCTTGAGGAACTCTTTTTATTTTCTTAGCTGTATAATCATAACATACAAGCATAGTGTATCCGTTGATAACTTTTTCGCCAGCATTATTATATATTTCATAGTGGCAAGTAAAATTGATTTTTTCTATTTCTATTTTAGTTATTTTTATTTCTATTTCGTCATTTAAGAAAAGTTCCTTATTATATTCAACATATCCATTTTTTTGGATAACTCCTATTCCATCCCCTAAATCTAATTCTGTAAATCCAAGAGATTCAAAGAATGCCATTCTTGAAAATTGAAAGAAAAGAAGAGCTCTCTCATTTCCTACATGACCTCCATAGTTTATATCTTCCTGTACTATCTTATATTTGTATGAAAACATTTTACCTCCCTAAAAAATCTCATTAAATTAAACTTTAATATAATAATTATAATATAAAAAACATAATAAGAAAAGAGCTAAGTACAATAAAATAAAAATATGCATTCTAAATAAGAAAAAGTGAATTTTTAAGAAATATATAAATTTTTTTAGTAAACAAGATTAATTAAAAACATTGACAATAAGAGAAAATAAAGTATAAAATTGGGTTAGGTCGGAAAATACATAAACACTAAGGAGAGAGGGATGGATCATAAGGAAGATGGGTTGTTGTTCAGGGAAAAAATAGAATCAGAATCTTTAAAAGATGAGATTATAGAAAACAGATACATTAATAAGATGATGAAATCCATAGTGGACTCATCTTATGATGGGATTTATGTAACTGATGGAGAGGCAAATACTCTTCTGGTAAATAAATCCTATGGACGTATTACAGGATTGAACATAGAGGACCTTATTGGGAAAAATATGAGAGATTTAGTAGAGGCAGGAGTATATGACAATTCTGGGTCTCTTGTAGTGATAGAAACTGGAAAAGAAGCTACAGTAAATCAGAAGCTTTCCTCTGGAAAAGAAGTACTTGTAACAAGTGTACCAGTATTTGATGAAGATGGAAAAAGAAAATATATTGTGACTAATGTAAGGGATTTGTCAGATATAGAAAGACTAAGAAGAGAATTATTTTTGAATCAGAATCTGACACAGAAATATAAAGATGAACTGGAAAATATGAAAGAACAGCTGGTGGATATAGATGATATAACATTTAAAGATAAATCTATGTTCAATACTTTGAAAATGATATTGAAGATATCAAAGATGGATACTTCTGTCCTTCTTACAGGAGAGACAGGAACTGGAAAAACACATATAGCCAAGCTGATACATAAATACAGCAACAGAAATGAACAGACATTTATTGAGATAAATTGTGGAGCTATTCCAGAAAGCCTTATAGAATCAGAATTTTTTGGATACGAGGCAGGAGCTTTTACTGGAGCATCAAAAAAAGGAAAAATGGGAGTTTTTGAACTTGCCAATAATTCTACTTTGTTTTTAGATGAGATATCAGAGCTCAATATAGATTTGCAGGTAAAACTGCTGAAAGTATTGGAAAGTCTGGAAGTAAGGCGTATAGGTGGAGAGAGGGTTATACAGACAAACGCAAGGATAATAGCTGCAACAAACAGAGATTTAAGAGAATTAGTAAAAGAGGGAAAATTCAGAGAAGATTTGTATTACAGACTTAATGTGATATCTATAAATATTCCATCTTTAAAAGAGAGAAAGGATGATATAGTACCTCTTTGTTTAAGGTTTCTGAAAGAATTTAATAAGAAATATGATGTGGAAAAATTTTTCAGTCAGGAGATAATAGAGGTATTTTATAGGTATCAATGGCCTGGAAATATTAGAGAGATGAAAAATCTTATAGAACAGCTTGTAATTATATCTCAAGGAAATGAAGTATCTACTGATTATCTTCCAAAATATATTTTTCAAAAGGGAGCTTTAGAATTAGGAAGTGACAAAACAGGAGTAATAGAGGAACTTTATCAGTATCATAAAATGAGTTTAAAGGAAGCAACACTCAAATTTCAGCAGAATCTTATAAAAAATATGCTCAAAGAAAAAGGTTCTCAAAGACAGGTAGCCAAAGCATTACAGGTAGATCCTGCTACAATTACAAGAAAACTTGCAGGACAGGAATAATTATGAGCCATCAAGTATAACTATGTTGCAAAATTGCAATTTATTGCAAAAATGCAAAACTATATAAAAACTGTATTGAAATTATGCAATACAGTTTTTTTTAATTCTTTTTGAAAAAATATCAAATCTTGATTTGGAAAGAGTTCAGAAAAATAAAGAGAAATTTATTTCATTGGCAGAGAAATTGCTTATTACATATACCAAGGGATTAAAATAAAATTAAAGGGAAGTGATTTGAATGGCTTTAAAAACACCTCAGGAATATTTAGACAGTTTAAGAAAATTAAACTTGGAAGTTTATCTTTTTGGAGAAAGAGTAAAGGATCCAGTAGATAATCCTATCATCAGACCATCTTTAAATTCAGTAATAATGACTTATGAACTTGCACAAGATCCAAAGTATGCTGAACTTATGGTAGTTGATTCTCATATGACAGGAGAGAAAATCAACAGATTTACACATATACACCAAAGTACAGATGATCTTGTAAAAAAAGTAAAAATGCAGAGATTGTTGGGACAGAAAACAGCTGCGTGCTTCCAGCGTTGCGTTGGAATGGATGCTTTTAATGCTGTATACAGCACTACTTATGAAACAGATCAAAAATATGGAACAGAATATCATGCTAGATTTAAGAAATTTTTGGAATATGTACAAAGGGAAGATTTAACAGTAGATGGAGCTATGACTGACCCTAAAGGAGACAGAGGGCTATCACCATCGCAACAGGAGGATCCAGATTTATTTCTTCATATAGTAGAGAAAAGAGCAGATGGTATTGTAGTCAAAGGAGCAAAGGTACATCAAACTGGAATAGTAAATTCTCATGAAGTACTTGTAATGCCAACTATATCTATGACAGAAGAGGATAAAGATTATGCAGTAGCTTTTTCTGTACCAAGTGATACTAAAGGAATAAAAATAATATATGGAAGACAGTCATGCGATACAAGAAAACTTGAAGAGGGAACTTTGGACAGAGGAAATCCTAAATTTGGTGGACATGAGGCTCTGGTTATATTTGATGATGTATTTGTACCTACTGAGCGTATATTTATGTGCGAAGAGTATGATTTTTCTGGAATGCTGGTAGAGAGATTTGCAGGATTCCACAGACAAAGTTATGGTGGATGTAAAGTAGGAGTTGGAGATGTACTGATTGGAGCAGCAGCTCTTGTTTCTGATTATAATGGAACTAAAAAAGCTTCTCACATAAAAGATAAATTAATTGAAATGATACATTTAAATGAAACTCTATACTGTGCAGGAATTGCTTGCTCGAGTGAAGGGCATCCAACAGTGGCAGGGTCATATGAGATAGATATGCTTCTGGCTAATATCTGTAAGCAGAATGTAACTAGATTCCCATATGAAATAGCTAGACTGGCAGAAGATATCGCTGGAGGATTGTTTGTAACTATGCCTTCTGAGAAAGACTACAGAGATCCAGTACTAGGTGGATATATAGAAAAATATCTGAAAGGAGTGGCTTCTGTACCTACAATAGATAGGATGAAAGTACTTAGACTTATAGAAAATCTTACATTGGGAACAGCAGCTGTAGGATACAGAACAGAATCTATGCACGGAGCTGGGTCGCCTCAGGCACAAAGAATTATGATAAGCAGACAGTCTAATCTTGAAGTTAAAAAACAGCTTGTAAAAGATATTTTAGATATCAAAGGGTAATTTATGGATAAAATAGAAAAATTTTTAGATGAGGAGATAAGGCCAGAACTACGTAAACACAATGGAGATATATCTGTTGAGGAGTATGATGAGAAAAACAGGAAACTGGTTTTAAGATTGATGGGGCAGTGTTGTACCTGCCCTCACTCAATTGATACCAGTGAGAATTTTATAAAAATAAGTGTGAGAGAAAAATTCCCAGAGATAGAAGTACTCCATGTAAATGCTGGTGCTTCCAAAGAATTTATAGAGATAGCTAAAAGTTATTTGAGGGGGAGATAGATTTATGGATTGGAGAGAGGACTATAAGAGAAAAGTGTGTTCACCAGAAGAAGCAGTGAAAAAAATAAAATCAGACAGCCGTGTGGTAATCTGTCATGCAGCTGGAGAGCCTCAGACTGTGGTGGATGCAATGGTGCAAAACTATAAAGAATACAAAAATGTTGAAATAGTTCACATGGTAGCTCTTGGAAAATGTGAATATATGAAGCCTGAAATGGAAGGGCATTTCAGACATAATGGACTTTTCTTAGGAGGAGGTACCAGAGATGTGGTAAATGCAGGAAATGGAGATTATACAACATCATTTTTCTTTGAAATACCTAAACTTTTTAAGAAAGGTGGAAGTATGCCAGTAGATGTAGCTTTGATACAGGTATCTACACCTGATGAACATGGGTATTGCAGTATGGGAATAACTTGTGACTATACAAAAGCTGCTGCTGAAAATGCAAAATGCGTAATAGCTCAAGTAAATAAACTTATGCCAAGAGTACTGGGAGATAACTTTATACATATATCAGAAATAGATGTAATAGTAGAGAGAGACGAGCCTATCATTGTTTTAAGTCCTCCTAGAATTGGAGATATTGAAAGAAAAATTGGAGAATACTGTGCGAGTTTGATAAATGATGGAGATACTTTACAGTTGGGAATAGGAGCTATACCTGATGCAGTGCTTACATTTCTGAAAGATAAGAAAGATTTGGGAATACATTCAGAAATGATATCAGATGGAGTAGTGGAACTGGTGAAGGCAGGGGTTATTAACAACAGCAGGAAAACTCTTCATAAAGGCAAATCAATAGTGAGCTTCCTTATGGGAACTAGAAAGCTTTATGATTATGTAGATGATAATCCAAGTGTAGAAATATATCCAGTTGACTATGTAAATGATCCTAGAGTGATATCAAAAAATGATAATATAGTATCTATAAATTCAGCAATACAGGTAGATCTTATGGGACAGGTAAATGCTGAAACTATGGGAACAAAACAATTCAGCGGAACTGGGGGGCAGGTAGATTTTGTAAGAGGAACAGCATTTGCTTTAAATGGCAAGTCAGTAATAGCAATACCTTCTACAGCTTCTAAAGGAAAAGTATCAAGAATTACTGCTTATCTGGATGAAGGAGCTGCTGTGACTACTTCGAGAAATGATGTGCAGTATATAATTACTGAATATGGTATTGCTGATCTGAAAGGAAAAACTTTGAGAGAAAGAGCTAAGGAACTGATAAAAATAGCTCATCCTGATTTCAGAGAGGAATTGACTCAGAAAGCTTTGGAAAAATATAAAACACTTTAGGAGGGGAAAAGTATGGCAATTAAGAGAGAATACGGACAGGAACAACCATATACTCCATTAGGGATATTCAAGCTGAGACTCCCTTTTATCCATTACAAATGGGAATGGTCGGAAGCTATGCAGGCAATACTTATGTGTGCTACTTGCCTTGGGGCTATCCCTATACTGACAGAACATCTGGGGATATCTTTTGAGCTGGCATGGTCAATGGTAATAATTAATGGAATATTATATAATCTTCATGCTCTTCTTGGAGATCCTGTAGTACCCGGTTGGATAACTCCTTCTATTCCTTTGACAATAGTTTATCTTTCTAAATTCACTATTGGTGTAGACAGAATACATGCCCTTATAGCTTTGCAGATATTAGTTGCCTGTATATTCATAATAATGGGTATAACAGGACTTGCTGGAAAACTTATGGGAATAATTCCAGTATCTATAAAATCAGGGATATTGTTAGGAGCAGGATTTGCAGCAGTAGTTGGAGAATTCAGTGCAAAAGGAAGATTTAATCTTTATCCCATTTCAATAGCTTTTGGAGGACTATTTTCTTTTTATCTTCTTTTCTCAGTAAAATTCAGAGATTTAAGAAAAAGAAATAAACTGGCAGATGCTTTTGGTAAATATGGAATGCTTCCAGCAATTTTTTTGAGTATAATAATCAGTCCGTTGGTAAAAGAACTTCCATTTCCTAAAATAGAGATAGGGTCGGTTATAAAGATACCTGAAATTGGAAATATATTGAGAGAAGTGAGTATATTTGGTGTAGGGGTTCCTAAGATGACATTTTTCATAAGTGCTATCCCTATGGCAGTAATGGTATATATAATTGCATTTGGAGATTTTGTTACAAGCAGTGCCTTGATAAATGAAGCTGATGAAGTAAGACAGGATGAGAAAATAGATTTTAACTCTAATCGTTCTAATCTTATCAGTGGTATTAGAAATATAGTTCAGGCAGTATTGATTCCATATGTTCCTATGTGCGGACCATTATGGGCAGCAGTTACAGCTTCTGTTTCACAGAGATACAAAGAGGGAAGAGAAGCTATGGATTCTATATATGGTGGAGTAGGAACATTCAGAATAATGACTTGCGTGTCAGTTGCATTGATACCAATAGTTTCATTGGTACAGCCTATACTTCCAGTGGCTCTTTCGCTTACTATGCTGGTTCAGGGATATATCTGTACAAGGCTTGCTATGTCTATGTGTGAATCTGAACTGGATATGGGAATAGCTGGGGTAATGGCAGCAGTGCTTGCAACAAAAGGTGCAGCATGGGGAATGGGAATAGGAATCATTCTTCATCTTCTCCTTGTAAGTGTAAAAAATAAACAGAATGAAACAGTAGAAGTTAAAGAATAGGAAAAATTTATGGAAATTAGATTTTGTGGAGGATGCAATCCTTTGTATCATAGAGAGAAACTATATGAAAAACTAAAGCTTTTGCCGCCAAGTGAAGAAGAAGTAATAATAATATTGAATGGTTGTCAGAGAGGGTGTGTAAAAGCTTTGGGAAATAAGAGGGTGATAAATATTCAGGAGTATCTTGTACATATAGGTAAATTTCATGAAGAAGAAATATTAAAATGGATAATGGAGAAATTAAAATAAAGAGAGAGGGATATTTCCAGAGCTGATTCAGCAGACTTTGGAGTACCCTCTCTTTAATTTATTATTCTAAACCTCCTAAAAGTTTTAAATATTCTTTGAAATAAATTAAATTGCTTTGTTTTTTAGAAATATTTTCGCTATTAGTTTTTCCAGTATAAAAATCTTGTTTTAAATAGTATAAATTATTTATTGGGAATTTGGATTTTCCTAAATCAAAATCACTGTTTTTTATTTTTAATTTTTGGTATATGTCGCTTTTTCCTTTGAGACTGTCATTATATCCCAATTCTCTGTGAAGATTATTTATAGCAACTGGAATAGTTTCAAGAAACCAGCTTTCAATATTTTTATATGTTAGAAAAATGTTATTTTTTATATTTGCTTTTTCCAGAATTCTAATGAGTCTTTCTAATGCAGGAATCTCATGAGAATGTGCTTCTGCTCTATCTAAATCAGCAATAATAATGACAATATCGTAAGTAGAGCCATTTTTTTCAATATCATCTGCAAAAGTTTTATAGCCCCCACCAGTAATGTCTTTGACATCTATATGATATTTATAATGAAGTTCCATTAATAAATTTTTAAAATAATAAAATTCAGTTTTTCCTTCTACTAAAAATTTTATTTTTACTAATGGCTCTCTTGTTTTTCTTTTATCAACTCTTTCTCTTTTAGCCATTCATACCACCGAATTTTCCCTTTAGAAAATCATGGTATAAATTTTCCTTTTCAGATCTTATATTAAATTCAGCTAGAGAGTATAGTTCAGATGTCAAATCTTCTTTCTTGTTTACTATATATATCTGTTGAGGTTCAAATATATTATTATTAAAGAGAAATAAGTTGTGAGAAGTAACAATTAATTGACCATTGATATTTTCTTTCACATTTACAAAATCATTGAATATTTTTATAAGAGATTGAGTGCTGATAGATGAATCCAGCTCGTCTATTATAATAGTTTTACCATTGTAGATATCTAAGAGATCATAAATTAAATTCATAATTTTTTTGATTCCTTCAGATTCATTTCCCAGATAAAACTTTATATTTTTAGCAGTTCTTAAGATATACATTTGATATAATATTTCTTCATTTAAATTTCCTATTTTTTCAAAAGAAAAATCTGAAATAGTATAATCTAGTAATTTCAAAAGAGAAACTACCTTAATTCTATTTTTTTCTAAAATACTTTTTTGATTTTGGGGAATATGCTGCAAAGCTTCTTTTGCTTCGGAATTAAGAATGTTATCCCTTTTTATTTTTATATTTTTTATTTCTTCAATAAAAACTTCAATTTCTTTTATATTAAAATCTTTAAGTTTTTTTAAAAATATATCTGTTGATCTTATAGAAAAGATTTTTAAGATATCCTGTGATAAAATATTTAATTCAGATTCTAAAGTATTGTTATTAAATTTATAAATTACAGTATCATTTTTTTCAAGTTTTTCATATATAATATTGTTTTGGTTAAATTCTATTGAGTAATTAAATATATCTTCTGAATTAGTAATAATACTCAATTCAAGAGCAACTGATTTTGAATCATAATTTAATCTATTAACATCAAAATCTTTAGGAAGATTTATTCCATTAGATATAATATCTACTATTCTTTCTAAAGCTAAGATAATATTAGTTTTTCCAGAAGCATTTGAACCAAAAATTATAGCAGACTTCATAATTCTATTTTTTTTAAATGAAGAAAAGTTATCTTCATATTTTGTATTTTTAATTCTAGTTCCAGGATATGGAGTTAAATATAACTCTTGGATATCTTTAAATGAATAGTATCCTCCTACTTTAAATTCTAATAACATTTTTATCACCTCTTTATAGTATTGTACCATGTTGCAATCAAAAGATAAACGTTTTTTTGGGTTATCTTTTAAAAATATAATATGTAGATTTTTTTCTGTATATTATTTATAATGTAAGAAGAAAGAATATACTGCATAAGGAGTATGATATGGAAATAAGATATGGAAATGATAAGGATAAAATAAAGGCTGAATATATATGGAAAGAGTGTTTTACAGACAGTGAAAATGAAGTAAGATTCTATTTTGATGAATTATATAGAAAAGAAAATTTTCTATTGATGGAAGATGGAGAAAAGGAGATAAGAGCATCCCTTCATGAAAATCCATATGAGATGATAATGAATAATGAAAAGCTTTCATCGTTTTACATAATAGCAGTGGCAGTATCCCCTCAATACAGAGGAAAAGGATATATGGGAGAGCTAATAAGATACAGCTTGAGAAATGCAAGGGAAAAAGGGCTGGATTTTGTTTTTCTGAGCCCAATAAATACTGAAATATATAGGAGATACGGATTTGGATATATGAGCAGTCTTGAAAAATATAGTATCTCTATGGAGAACATACCTTTTGAAAGGATAGACAGAATATATGAAATAAAGAAAGCATCTGAAGAAAAGAATCTGTATGGAGATTTAATAGAGATATACAAGGAAAAAATGAAGAATAGCTTTGCATATTTAGAGAGAGATGAAAATTACTACAGAAGGGCTTTGAAAGAGATGGAAAATGAAAATGGAGATATCTATATTTTCTATCTGGAAAATAAAGCAGCAGGATATATTTCACTATATAAGAGAGAAGGAAGTATTGAGGTAAGAGAGCTTTTTGGACTTGATAAAAAAGTAATTGAATCTATGTTTGCCTTTATAAAAACTCATAAGGAATACTATCCTGAACTAATAATAAAAGCTCCTGTGAACAGTAATATGAATTTTTACATTCATGATCAGACATCCATGGAGAAAATTGAGTTTCCATTTATAATGGGAAGGATAGTCAATGTGGAGAATATGCTGAAAAGACTTCATATAGAGGATATAGAATTAAAAATATCTGTTACTGATAAAGTGATAGAGGAAAATAATGGTGTCTATGAAATTTCTGTATATGGAGCTGTTTCAAAAAAAGATAGAATAGAAAGTGATATAGAAATAGATATATCTGATTTGAACCATTTGATATTTGGTTATTTTTCAATAGATGAGATGATAGAGTTAGAAAGAGTAAAGATAAACAACAGAGAAAAAATAGAAGAAATAAAAAAGATATTCCCTAAGCAGAAAGTCTACATACAGGAATATCAATAAAACAAAAAAGCTGGCAGGTTTCATGCAACTGTCAGCTTTTTTGTTAATACGTAAAAATTAAAATACTTTTAAAAAGAAAGGATTTGTAAATTAATTTTACAATAACTTATTAAAAAAGTCAACAATTATTTTTTATTATTTTTTATTTATTTCCTATGATAAGTTCATTAAGAGACAGCTTAGGAACAAAGTGATTATTCAGAGTATCTCTATAATATCTTGTATCCTTATTTTCTGCTGCAACTATTTTAACTTTATCTTTAGGTTCTCCTAAAGCAAGTATAAAATATGATTTATATTTTTCTTGAAGACCAATTATTTTTTCAACTTCTTTCTTATTGAAAGAACCGACTATACATCCTCCATATCCCATTTCACCAGCACAAAGGAGCATATTTTGTGAAGCTATACCCATGTCAAAGTGAAGTAAAGGATCAGATGTCTGAGTAAGAGGCTCGCAGGCACAAAGAATAACATAGGCTCTTGGAGATTCTTCAAGTACAGGATTCCAGCTTACAGCAGCAGCCCATTTGATCTGCTCAAATATTTCATCACATAATTTCTTATCAGAAACACAAAAAAATCTGATAGATTGTGAATTTTTAGCTGAAGCACCAAGTCTGGCTCCTTCAACTATTTTAGATAATTCAGTTTTTGTTAATGACTTGTCAGTAAAACTTCTGTGCGAACGTACGTTTTCTAAAGCTTTTAAAATCATAGCATCCTCCTAAGTTTATTTGTTATCTATTTAAAATAAGGTCTCTGTACTCTTTAGCAGTGAGTTTTTCTTTAGGCAGTGCTTTTGTACTGATAGTAGAAGCAAGAGCCTGTCCAAAATAACCACTATTTAATGAATTTATATGAGTGATAGCTATAGCCAATGCATCTGCTGCGTCATCTGGTTTTGGGATTTCTTTCATTCCCAAAAATTTTTGTACCATTAGCTGTACCTGTTTTTTTTCAGCTTTTCCATATCCTGTTATCCCAGTTTTTACCTGTAAGGGAGTATACCCCTGTATTTTTAGACCATTCTGCTTTCCGCATAAAAGAAGAACACCTCTTGCCTGTCCTACAGAAATTACAGTCTTATTATTCTTAAAGAAGAAAAGTTCTTCTATTGCCATATGCTCTGGGTTATATTTTTTTATGAGATCATCAAGTTTTTCATAAATCTGACAGAGTCTATCTTCCATAGGGGTATCCTTATCTGTATAAAAACATCCGTAATCCACTATTTTAAATTTACTCTCTTCATAATCAATTACACCAAAACCTACTATTGCTGTCCCTGGATCGATTCCCAGTACTCTCATTAAAAATCACCTCTCTAATTAAAGTGTAACATATTTGCCTGTATTTTTCTATTAAATAAAAAATATAAAAAAAATAAAGGAATTTCGTCAACTATATAGTATAAAACTAATGTGAAGTATAACTTAAGGAAGGGTGAGAAAAAATGTTGGATATTTCTGAATATATAAAAGATATAAGTAGATATCCTCTTTTAACACCTGAAGAGGAGAAAGATATCTCAATAAAAGCAAAAGCAGGAGATAAGGATGCACAGGAAAAACTGGTTACATCTAATCTCAGACTGGTTATAAGTATAGCAAGAAAATATACAAATATGGGAATACCTTTACTTGATTTGATTCAGGAAGGGAATATGGGGCTTATCAGAGCAGTTGAAAAATATGAACCAGAAAAAAACATAAGATTTTCTACTTATTCAACATTTTGGATAAAACAGAGTATACTTAGGTATATAACATCAAGCAGAGGACTTATTAGATTTCCTTCATATGTATATGATGGAATATCAAGAATGAAGAAATATGTTCAGGACTATAAAAATAAAAATTCACATCTTCCTTCTATTGAGGAGATATGCAGTAGTTTAGATATGAGAAAAAAAGAAGCAGAAAGATATATTGAAGTACTGGAAAAAGGAAGCTGTATTGGGAATGAAATGTATGGAGAAATAGCAGAATATTGCAGCAGCATAATATTTGATGATACTTTTGAAGATAAGGTTATTGCTAAAAACTCAACTATTGATCTAATGAAGAAAGTAAACAAGCTTCCATCAAAAGAGAGAGAAGTATTGATATATAGATATGGACTGCTGGATGAAAAAGTACTTACTTTAGGAGAAATAGGTGAGCGTATGAATCTCACTAAAGAAAGAATAAGGCAAATACAATTAGAAGCAATAGATAAATTAAGAGGAACATTATAAAAAACTATAAAAAATTTGAAAAATATGTGAAGGGCGTTTCATAAGTTGAAACCCCTTTTTTTTGTGCTATTCTGAAGTATAATTGTAAAGATTAGTAAGGAAAACGATTGACATATACTGTTAAAAATTATAGAATCATTAGTGTATGTTAAAAATAACAAACTTAGTATGAAAAGGGGAAGAAAGACATTTGAAAAATAGATTTTATATAACTATAACTGACTTCAGAGGGGTAAAATGCTATTCTTTTGATAAAATAATAAAAAAATATCTTTTTGTAGTTGGAAGCCTTTTCTTTACAGGACTTGTTTTACTGATAATAATGATCTTCGTCTTGAAAGAGAAAGTAGATGAGTACAGCTACTTTAAACTTGAAAATGAAAAACTTTATACTCAAATAGAGGAAAATAGACAAAATTTAGAAGAAAAAAATCTTGAGCTTGAAAATATAAGTGAAAAAATAAGTGAAATAGAAAGGCTTATGGGAGAGGATACTGCGGTTAATTCAGTAAATCTTAACGATATAGAGAGACTTGATTTGACAAAGCTTAATATAATAGATAAAAAATATCTTCTTCAAATGATACCAAATGGGAATCCAATATCGCCATTTAAAGGCTATTCAAGTGGATTTGGAGGAAGATTCCATCCTGTGCTGGAGCAGAGAAAATTCCATTATGGACTGGACTTTGTAGCTAAGATAGGAACAGATATTCTTGCACCTGGAGATGGGATAGTGGAATATGCAGGATTTAATGCTGGGGGATTTGGAAACCTTATCATATTATCACATAATTTTGGATTTAAAACATATTTCGCTCATTTGAACGAAATAGATGTAAAAGTAGGAGATTTTATAACTAAGGGAACAGTAATTGGTAAATCTGGTAACACAGGAAGATCAAGCGGTCCTCATCTCCACTATGAGATACATTATCTTGGAAAAAGAATGGATCCAAAGAATTTTGCAAAATGGAGTCTAGAGAATTACGACTATATATTTAAAAACGAAAAGGGGGTAAAATGGCAATCTTTACTAGAAATGACAAAGTTGCAGACACAGATTATTCAACAAAAGAACTAACTAAAGTATCTCAGGGGACTTCATTCACAGGGGATGTAGTAAGTGAGTGTAATCTGGTTATCGATGGGGAAATCAATGGAAATATACTTTCAAGAGCATCAGTTACCATTGGACCTAAAGGTAAGGTAGAAGGTAAAATAGCAGCTTCTAAAATTGTTATAAGCGGATTTTTTAAAGGGGAATTAGAAGGTGATACTGTTGAACTTTCATCTACAAGTAATGTTATTGGAGATATTGTCAGTGACAAACTTGTAATAGAAGATGGAGGAAATTTTGAAGGGTACAGCAAAAAAAAGAAATCTAATGAATATTTGAGTATGAAGGAAGATGAAGAAAAAACAAATTCATATGATGATAGTGATGTAGACGAATAAACAAATGTGAACAGGTGGTATTCGTGCCGCCTGTTTTTTGTGGAATAAAAAAAGAGTGACAATGCCACTCTCATAAAATCTAACGAATAAGAAGATTTATTCCACTGATTATGCTTATAATAACAATAAATTTTTCAAAAACATTCTGATTCATTTTTCCGACTATATACCTTCCAAGAAATACACCAACAACCACAGTTGGAGCAGTCCATAATCCTCTTGTGACAGTAAATAAATTAACATTTTTTAAGAAAAAGAAATAGAGGATAAGTTTCGAAAGATTAACTATGAAGTAAAACCAAGTTCTTGTGCCATAAAATTTATCTTTATCTAAGTTGATATTTAAAAGATATATGCTCATTAAAGGTCCTGAAACATTTCCAATAAAAGATGAAAATCCACCAAGAAATCCAAAGATAAAGCTTAGCTTTGAAAAATTAACATGGAGGCTTTTTAAAAGAGTAAGAATACCTATTGCTAGAATAATAACTCCCATACTTTTTTTAAAAAGTACATCAGATATGTTATTACCAAAAAATACAGCAACTATTATTCCAAGTAATGTCATAGGAAGTATTTTTTTTAATGTTTCCCAATCAAGCTTTTTTCTGTATAAGCAGAGCATCGTCAAGTCAGAAAAAAATACAGGTAGAATTATAATACCAGCAGAAGTTTTACCTCCATATATTGAAGCAAGCAATGGAGAAAAAACTAACGCACTTGGGATACCGAGTTTACTGAAACCAGCCCCAATACCAAGAAGCAACATTCCAAAAATTTCAACAGGTGTCATAAAAAGGCCTCCAAATATTTCAATATGCAATATTAATAAAAATATGGTATAATTTTAAGGAGATAAATAATGTAATTATACATACTTTATAAATATTCTAGCACAAAAAAATTCAAAAAGATACAAAGAAGATTAAGTATTATAGAAACAATAGTATTCAAATAATAAAATTAGGAGAGATATTATGAGTGTTTTTTTAAAAATTATTTTACTCGTTATTTTAATATTGATGAGTATTTTTTTATCTATGAGTGAGATATCCCTTGCCTCAGCAAGAAAGATGAAACTACAGATAATGATAGAAGAAGGAGATGAAAATGCAGAAAAAGTACTGAAGGTACAGGAAACTTCAGGGAACTTTTTTACAGCTATTCAAATAGGTATAAATGCGATTGCAATATTAGGTGGTATAATTGGAGACAATATAGCTGGGCCATGGGTGACCTCTTTTATAGGAAAATGGATACCGGGGCTTGCTGATAAAGCTCCAGCAATAGGAAGTGTAATATCATTCCTTATTATAACAGGGATGTTTATTGAATTTGCCGATTTGATACCTAAAAGACTGGCAATGGTGGCACCAGAAACTATAGCAGTACATATAATAAAACCAATGATGATTCTGATATGTATATTGAGGCCATTGATATTCATATTCAATGGGACAGCAACATTTGTTTTTAAATTATTCAAAGTGCCATTGACAAGAAATGATATAATAACCTATGATGATATATTTGCTGTGGTAGATGCTGGAGCAGAGGCTGGAGTAGTTCAAAGAAAAGAGCATCATCTGATAGAAAATATATTTGAACTGGATACAAGATGGGTTTCTTCTATAATGACTACAAGAGATGAAATAGTATACCTTACTTTAGAAGAGGGAGAAGAGAGCATAAAAGAAAAGATAGCCAACTATCCTCATTCTAAGTTTTTAGTATGCCAAAATGAGATAGATACAGTTCTAGGGTATGTAGACTCTAAAGATATTCTTCCTAGAATATTGAAAGGTGAAATGAGTGGACTTCATGATATACAAGAGATATGTAATCCAAGTCTTCTAATAATTCCAAATACATTGACGTTATCAGAAGCTTTGGATAGATTTAATGAGGCAAGGGATGACTTTGCTATAATATTAAATGAGTATGGACATGTGGTAGGACTTGTAACATTAAACGACGTTGTAAATACCCTTATGGGAGATATAGTTTATCAGGATCAGGATGAACAGCAGATAATATCAAGAGGTGAGGGATCATGGCTTATGGACGGGGTCACACCTATTGAAGATGTAAAAAAAGTATTGGATATAGAGAAATTCCCAGAAGAAGATACATATGAAACAATAGCTGGATTTATGATGTATATGTTGAAAAGTATTCCTAAAAAAGCTGCTATGGTAGACTTTGAAAATTATACATTTGAAGTAGTAGATGTAGATAACTTTAAAGTTGATCAGTTATTGGTAACTAAAAAAGAAGAAAATGAAGAAGCAGAAGATATAGGAAATATAAATCTTGAATAGAGAAACAGCTGAAAAAATTATATAATTTAAAAATAATAAAAAACTTAAAAAAAGAATAAAATTAAGAAAATCCTCAGTAGAAACTTGCTGAGGATTTTTGTATTTAAGGGATAACTCAAGTGTTCGCATTTATATACTTTTGCGAACACTTAACTCTTTATGATAATTATTCCATTCTTTGAACCTAGTTTTTTAATTATTCTATTATAAGCAATATTACTCTTAAAAGGCAAATTTGTCAAGTTTTTAGTTTTTTATAACGCTCTTAAAATTTAATAAACTATATGCTATTCGCAAAAGTATATAAAAGAGAACTTTTTTACGCATTTGGTATATAAGGAAAAAATCTTTATACTTTAATTAAAAATATTTGTCTTGGGGAGGAATAATGATAGAAAAAATAATGAGAGCAGTAAAGAGCAATAATAAAAAAAGAGGGAGAAATATAACAGTAGGAGCAGTAGTGGGAATGCTTCTCTCTTGTACAGTTGCAATGGGAACAGATAATTATTTGTGGATAAAAAAAGATAGTGATGGAACAATAAAATTTAGTAAGAATAGTACAGATAAGGATGGAACAGATGGAACTTGGGGAGAAAATCCATATAGGGAAAACACTTGGGATGGAGTTAAGTATGAGTATGTAAATAATATAACACTATTTGGAAAAGATAATGGGACAGATGGTACTTATAATATTGGCTATGGACTGAAGTTAAGCGGAGATTTAGGTGACTTGAGTTTTGTAAATAATGGATCTATAACAGGAACAGGAAGTTCTAGTACTGGAATTCAGGGTAATGTTACAACATTGACAAATAATGGAAGTATAACAGGAATATCAAGTGGAAGTTCTAGTTATAATTTAGGTTATGGAATTCAGGGTAATGTTACAACATTGACAAATAATGGAAGTATAACAGGAACATCAAGTGAAAGTTCTAGTTATAATTCTGGTTATGGAATTCAGGGTAACGTTACAACACTGACAAATAATGGAATTATAACAGGAACAGGAAGTTCTAGTTATAAGTCTGGTTATGGAATTAGAATTAGTAGTAGAAATATAAGACTGACAAATACAGGAGTTATCTATGGGGATACTAATGCTATCGCCAGTAGTAGTAGTAGTATAGCAAATAACTATGGGATACTTGTAAATGGAAAGGATACCAGTGTAGTAAATGGGCCGACACTGAATAACTTTGGACTGACAATAAAAAATAATGGAACAAATGTAGTAGCAGGAAATCCAAATTCTAATCCTGTGAAAGTAATAGTAGGATATATTGATGAACGTACTCCATTAAAAAGAAGTATGACTATAAAAAATAAATCTGATGGTAGTTCATTTCATGGAAAAGATAGTAATGACAATAGTATATTAAATGCTATAGGGGATACATATAAAGTTACTAATATTAGTGATCCAATGGACAATGCTATTAAATATAGTATTACAGGCTCTATTATTAATGCTTATAAAGATGCTGTCGTATTTACTGCAACTGATAAACAACTTACTCTATCAGGAACAACAGTAAACGGGGGAATATCTGGAGATGATACATTTGCTATAAAAGGAAGCGATGGGGCAGATAAAATGATACTAGAAGGAAAAAATGTAGCATACGAAGGAAGTACTACTCCAAAATTCCAACAGACTGTAATCAATGGCAATATCAATATGCAAGATGGAAATAACAGTGTAACTCTAAAAAATGGTTCAGTAGTAAATGGAAGTATAATTACAGGAACAGGAGATGATACTCTTACTATAGAAAATGGATCTCAAATTAATGGAGCTATTGAAGGTGGAGACGGAGATGACATCCTTAATTTTGGAGAAAATGTAATAGCAAAATCAACTTCAAATAATGATGAAATAAGAATACAGCATAATATATCTAATTTTGAAAATATAAATATAAATTCAAATGTAACTTTCTATGAAACTGATGTAGCAGTAACAGGTGTAAATGATTTAACAATAGGTAAAAATGGAGTACTTACTTTAAGAATAGATGGAGCAAATGGTAATTCCCATGCATTATCATCAAATACTGAAACAGGAACAATAAAGTCAGAAGAAGGTGGAAAGTTTCTTTTAGCTCTAAATGGAGCTGGATTGAATACTAAAATATCTTTTGGAAATCTTGAGCTAGATAAAAGCCTAGTAACAGGATATGAAGGAAAATATCAAGAAGATGTAACTTTTGAAACAACATCAGTACTACATTCTGTGAAGAGAACATTAGAAATTAATGAAGTAGAAGTAGAAGCTAAAAAGAATCTTCCTTCAATACCAAGTGGTTTTGATGATCTGTTTTATGAAAAACTAAATAAAATATATCATAGTATTCTTTCAGTTGAAGACTTATTAGGAAACTTTAATGTAGATGACGATGAAAAACTATCAACTTTCTTAGGATACCTAAATGACATCTATGCAGGAAGCCCATACTCATATTCAAGTGAACTTTCAAGAAAATCAGCAGGAATGTTTAGAGATATAGTTACTGATAATATATTTAAAGCTGATGCAGGAAAATGGATGATATATGGTGGACTTACTCATGTAGATGGAGGAACTAAAGATACATACTATGGAAAGGGGTATTATACTTATGACATAGGAAGTTCAGACATGGATGCAGAGACAAAAATAACTGGTGCGTATATGTTAGGGGAATATGGTGTATCGGATACACTTACTTCTGGTGTAGTAATTGGAGGAAACAAACTTAAATCTGATCTGTCTAACGGTTCAAAAGTAGATGGAAGTGCCTTATATCTTGGAGCATATGCTAAGAAATATGTAGGAAATCTAAAAGTAACAGCAGGAGCAGGATTCCAATATGGAGACTATGATGCTGATAGAATGGCAGTAAACAAAGTGGCTTCTGATTTAGCTGAATCAGCGATGAAATATTCAGATAACTATAATGATATGACTTATGATATCTATCTGAATGGAAGATATTCTAACCCAATGGGAGAGAATTTCTTCTTAGAGCCTTACGCAACTCTATCATATACATACATAGACCAAGATGGTGCTAATGAAGGAAATAAAATTCTAGCAATAGAAACTGATTCTAAATCATTTGACTATACAGTTGGAAAAATGGGAGTAGACTTGAAAAAAGTAATACCTCATGAAAAAGGAAAGAGTACACTTTCAGCAGGAGTAAGCTATACTAGAATATTTGATGGAGCAGAGGAAGAATACATTACAGGAAGATTCAAAGGTGGAAGCGACTTTGATATCTTAGTAGCTCACAGGAATGAACACAGCATTGGGCTAAATGCTAAATATGCTCTTGAATTAGAAAATGGAGTGCTATTTGATGTAAAAGGAACTTATTCTGTAGAGAGAGATTCACACAATGGTTCTGGTAAAAATAGAACTAAAGGTGAATGGATAGCAGGAGCAGGAATGGGGTATAAGTTTTAAAGTGAAATAAGAAATACTAACAACCTATGAATAATTAATTGAAAGACAGAGAAATATTTCTCTGTTTTTTAATAAAATATTAAAAAAATTTTTAATATTTAAATATAAAAATAATAGATGAAATAAATAGTATTTAGCCGATAAAAACAGAATATTTTGATTGCTTTTAAGAAAAGATTGACATATAATTAATTGTATAGTTTAGAAAGAGACTATATAATTTTTTAGAGTAGAACAAGTTGGAGGAATAAAAATGTTGTTTTGGGGAAAAAAGAAAAAAATGCTTCCAGATATTATAGTAGGATTTGTCCTCTTGGAAGGTTTTGATTACAACTTCAATAAATTAAAATTGAATTTGAAGAATGAATGGGGGATAGAAATAAAAGATTCAGCAGAAGAGGATACTATAGCTTTTAATGTAGATGATATGCTTATAGCTTGCAGTTTTGTACCAGAGCCGATTCCTGATCATGAAGTGGAAAGTCATTACAAGGATAACTGGATGTGGGAGGATGCAGAGAAAAAAGTATCAAAACATAGATCTCATGTGATAATTTCCATACTTAATGGAAAGGATAATATAGAGAGACATAAAATATTCACTAAAATAGCAA
>OGZT01000350.1_pt1 | contig 37477 bp, 31 predicted proteins | sample 1576891 | NCBI WGS metagenome assembly OGZT01 (sample SAMEA3541521, study PRJEB24748) | human gut metagenome | biome: human gut; feature: human-associated habitat; material: faeces | place: China | collected 2012 | reverse complement strand
AGAGAGAGAGAGAGAGAGAGAGAGAGAGAGAGACGCATCTAGCGTAATAATCAAACTAAAATTTCTATTGTGTCAAAATGACGGAGTATTTTTTTATACTTCGGCATTCGTTATGTTATTGCCCAATTGGCTCATTTCTACCTTTACTAATTATTTAATTTATACCAATTTCAAAATAAGTTGGCTGGGCAGGCTTTGTCGGGTAGCATTGTTATATTGTTGTCGTTCAGATTCCCCGCAATACAATGCTCTGCCCCTAAGTCAACTGATACATACATCGGGATGCAGAGAGTGCACCCCGATGTTATTTAAATTTTCAACAGCAAAAGAAACATGTACAAAAGAAACAACTCTAAATAAAAACAACAATGAAAAAGATTATTTTATGGACGTTATGCTTTATCAGCATAGCAACTTTACAAGCTCAAGTCGGGATAAACACAAGTACCCCGAATGCCAGTGCCGCACTGGATATAGAAAGTACAAACAAAGGAATATTGATTCCACGAATGACTACTGTACAAAAAATAGCTATCGCAACTCCCGCCGAAGGCTTGCTTGTATATGATACTACTTTGAAATGTATTGCTCAGAATGCCGGAACAACAACTTCTCCTGTGTGGGTTTGTTTATCGGCAAAAGATGCTCAGAACGGATTTTTCTATATGCCCACCATCGCTGTCGATGCATCTTCCGTGGTAACAGGCAAGACTATTGATCTGTATGATAAGTATAAGACTCAGTTTACCGCACCGAAGAAAAATCCGTCCGCACCTGCGAATATTCCTTATTTTACAAACCGGACAGATCTTTATTATTATATAACCAATTATGACACCGATGTACTTGACAATGTGTCCATCGATAATAACGGTGTAATGACTTATGACATAAAAGCCGAATCGGATTATGATTCATTTATGACTGTTGTATTTGTACTAAAATAAGGTCAATTTCAATCTAGTAAGAAAAAATGAAAAAAATAATAATACTTTCACTATCTGTGCTTTGCTACTTAAATGTAATGGCTCAGAAAGAAACAAGCTGGTGGCATTTCGGATACAAGGCAGGTTTGAACTTTAACTCATTAAATAATGCTACGGCTAGCGATGGTACTGTTGTGCCTAATATGCCCGAAGCAATAGTCGGCCCTTTATCTACATCCGAGGGTTGTTTTACGGTTTCTACATACAATGGAAACTTACTATTTTCGTCAGATGGCTCTACGGTTTATGATAAGAATGGTAATGTAATGAGTAATGGTACAGGTTTGCTAGGTGGTCCGTCCTCCACTCAATCGGGTATTGCAGTTCCTAAACCCGGAAGTACAACAGAATATTATATAATAACTGTACCTCAAGACTATACAGCATATCCGAACGGTATCAGATATTCTATTGTAGATATTTCTAAAAATGCAGGATTGGGAGCCGTTACATCTAAAAATAATGTCATAAAAAGTGGAGCTGTGTATGAAAATATTGCAGCTGTACCCAATTCTAATGGAAAGGATTATTGGTTGATACATCGTACCCTGCAAACATTTTATGTTTGGGCAATCACCGAAACCGGAATATCATCAACTGCGCATCAAACCATAGCAAGTTCTGCGATTGTTTCAAGCGGAACCGTGTATCTCGGAGAGCTTATCGTTTCTTCTGATTATACCAAGCTGGCATCATTTAACTGGGCAGGATGTCAGGTTATATCGGCAGTCTTTAATCCTTCTACCGGACTTATTTCGGGGATACAGACACAAACATTGCCCATACTGACATATTCGGGAACATTTTCTCCGAATAATCAATATATCTATATATCAAGTGGATATAATAACAGTATACAAGTTTATGTAAATACATGGGCAAAACTCAGAGCAGGTACTGCATCTACTTTCTTGGCCTATGGCCCCAGTAATATCAAGCCTGGAATAGATGGACGATTGTATGGAATACGAACCAATAGTGCCGGATCTGCTAATGCTACAAAACACTTATATGTTATAATGAACCCTGATGCAGGAGGCACAACGATGAAATATTTTCCGAATTATCTGAAAAATAGTGCATATCTGGGTTTACCGACTTTTGCCGCCGGATTTATTCGTATTATACCTAAAGAACAACCCTTTGCCTGTACATCGCATAACAGGACTTACAGTGTAGAGGTCGATCTGTCCGGAGGTAATGCTCCTGATAAACTTGAATGGTATTTCGGCGATGGTTCAGCCAAAATAACACAAACAGTTAATGCTTCCCAAAGTAAATATTCGCAGGTGTATTCGTACAATAATGCCGGCATATATACCATCGAAATAACACCGTACAAAGCTGATGGAACTAAACTTACCGCTATCACCATGACAGCCAATATAGTTAACTGTACTCTCAAAACCAACCGTATGACCCGTTCAGATCTGCTAAATTCAAAACAACAATGAAACATTCAATTACATTTATATTGCTGCTTATGGCGATTATGAAGCTATCAGCACAGATCGGAATAAATACCGATACACCGCATGCTTCAGCTGTACTCGAAATAGATACATACAATAATGATAAAGGTTTACTTATCCCACGTATAACTAATGCTCAGAAGTTAGCTATATCGAGTCCTGCACCGAGCCTGATAGTCTATGATACTGACTTGAAATGTATATCGCAATACAAAGATACTCGATCTAACCCCGGTACATATGCCTGGACATGTCTTACATTATATAATCGACACTTTTTTTATATGCCATCAGTAAATATCCCGACATCAGATGGATCAGGCAATTTATTGACAGGAGTGCAGACCCTTGATTTATACAGTATATATAATACCGGATTTTCGGCTCCAAAGATCAAAAGTGCAGGCGCAAATAATAGTATCCCATTTTTTGCAGTCAATCAACTCAACTATTATGTTACTTACACCGATCCATGCATAACGGTAGCAGCAATAAGCAATACTGGAGTATTGAGTTATACCGTCAACAACCTTCCGAATTACGATGCTTTTATGAATATTGTTTTCACTGTGAGGTAAAACAAAGATAATGTATATAAAAAGACGGATAAATAAGAAAATATTTACCCGTCTTTTTTATGTTTATAAAAATCTTACTTATGACCGGACATATCGTCTCCGTCTGTTTTCTTTAATCGGGCAAATATTCCAGCTGATAATAGTGTAATAACACCTAATATAATAAAAGTGTATTTAAAAGATAGTCCTATATCACCGTCTGTAAGCCACGATGCCGACTCAGTTGAGCGAAGTATCATAGCTCCTACCGATACTCCGAAACTAATCGATAATTGTTGAGTGATAGCCAGCATACTATTACCTCCGCTGGCAACTTCGGGGGTGAGATCAGCCAGCGAAATAGTATTCATTGACGACATTTGGATAGAGTTTATAGCTCCATATACAAACAAAACGGGTATCAATAAGAATATCGGTGTGGATTTATCAGGTAGGGCAAACATTGATATCACAATTGCCAGTATTACTGTATTGGTGATAAGTACTTTTTTGTACCCAAACCGTTTAACTAAAGGTATAACCTGCGATTTTGCGAATATAGTAGTGACTGCCGAAGCCATCATTAAAAGCCCCGATTCGGTAGAACTTCTCAAAAATGCTATCTGCAACATCTGAGGAAGAAGAAAAGGTAAACTGCCAATTCCTAAGCGTGTACAAAGGTTACCTATCAGACCTATCCTTAGTGTTCGTATCTTAAATAAATTGAGATTTATAATCGGGTTGTTTACCCGTTTGGCATATAATATATATAATGTGCCGAACAGGGCTGCCAAAAACAGTATAATACCGAGTGATTTCCAGTTTATATTACCTCCGTCACCGGATTCGAGAGCTAAGGAGAGAGCTATCAATCCACCCGAAAATAAAATAAAGCCTATCAGATCGAAGCGTTTCCCCCCTCTTGTAAAGTTGGGCATAACGTATTGTGTAAATATCAGTCCGGCTATACCAATAGGTATATTTATAAGGAATATCCAATGCCATGATGCCACATCTACAAGCCAGCCTCCAAGTAGTGGACCGAGTAATGGCCCTACCAATCCGGGCATTGTTACAAAGTTTATAACTCCCAGCAATTTATTTTTTGGATAAGCATATATCAAAGCAAGCCTAGATACCGGAACCATCATAGAACCGCCGATAGCTTGTAGAACACGTGATGCAACAAGCTGATTGAATGTGGTCGATATAGCACATGCCAATGAGCCTAATGTGAATAAAAATACAGCAATACTAAAAATGCGTTTAGTCCCGTATTTGTCCGACAACCAACCACTAACCGGTATCAGCAATGCCAGGGTAAGGGCATAACTAACTACTACAGCCTGCATGGATAGTTGAGAGTGATGCAGGTCGATAGCTATGGTCGGCAGTGCTGTATTGAGAATTGTACCATCAAGTGATTGCATAAACATGGCCATTGCGGCAAGCCATGGTAACTTGGGTGAGATATTCAATTCGTTACTTTCTTCTGGTAACATACCTAAAAATCCTATGGTTTCAGACCTTTTTACTACTTACTAAAGCCATAAAAAGATCTGCGGCTTTACATTCTGCACGTTTAAACAATGTAATAGCCTAAAAAGTTTTGGACTGCAAAAATACAGTAAACAGATATGAAAACTGTTATTATTTATATGTAAATATCAATAATTTGTAGCATCTTTGTATTATTTAAGTAATAGTAAGAATTTGAGGTTGCCTGTTTGAGGCACACTATGATATTGCTATCACATTAAGAAAGTCAATAAAAAAGTCTGAGACTTTTAAGGTTGCAGACCTATTTATTACTTTGGCTAATATAAGAGCCTAAGCTTATTATAACTTGAAAGTATTTAATGATATACTTTCATTTGCTTAATTTACAAAAAGGTAATAGATGAAGCGTTATTCTATTTTAAGATATGCGAGTGTTCCTGTGGTTATATCATTTGTGATCTTATATTTATGCTGTTTTATCCCACCGAGGGACATTCCCGAAGTCCAATTCGACTTTTTGATCCCCACCGATAAGATAGTTCATTTCTTAATGTATTTAGGATTATCTGGGGCTACGGCTCTGAATTACATTCATGCAAAACAGGGACATATACATATTGGCAAATTATTATTTTATGCATTTGTCTGCCCCATATTGTACGGTGGTCTGATTGAGATTCTGCAGCAAAATTATTTTCCGCCCCGTTCAGGAGACTGGTTCGATTTTCTTGCAGATACATTAGGTTCATTAGCAGCTTTACCTTTTGCTTTTAAGTATCGTAATTATCTTTTAAATAAGTGATATAAAAATGAAACGGACTATTATAATATTTACTCTTTTAATATCGGTGTTCGGTAGTCTTTTTGCTCAGGAAGAGGCCGACCGCAAATATCTGGTGAAGGTCGGAGATACAGCTCCGGACTTTACAATGACATTACCCGATGGTTCGGTTGTTAAACTTTCGGATCTGAAAGGTAAAGTCGTTATGTTGCAATTCACAGCAAGTTGGTGTGGTGTTTGCCGTAAAGAGATGCCCTTTATAGAGTCTGACATCTGGCAGAAACATAAATCAAACCCTGCGTTTGCTCTTTATGGTATAGACAGAGATGAGCCGGCTGAAACAGTTTTGGCCTTTGCAAAAAAGACAGGAGTAACTTATCCGATCGGACTAGATCCCAAAGCCGGTATCTTTGAATTATATGCCGAAAAAGACGCAGGCATAACACGTAATGTTATAATCGGTAAAGATGGAAAAATAGTTATGTTAACAAGACTATATGATCCGGAGGAATTTTCGCAAATGGTAAAAGTCCTTGATAATTTGTTACAAGAATAAGCACTCGCAAACGAATGGGTATTGTTATTATAAAATATAATGCAGGGAATATATTTTCGGTAGACTCTGCAATGAAACGTTTAGGGGTTGATGCTGTTGTGTCGGATGACAAAGAACTCATAGCTAAAGCCGACAAAGTAATATTTCCGGGAGTAGGAGAGGCCAGTACTACTATGGATTACCTTCGCAAAAACCAACTGGATACTCTTATACGGAGTCTGAAACAGCCGGTATTGGGTATCTGTCTCGGTATGCAGTTGATGTGCTCTCATTCGGAAGAAGGAGATGCCCGCTGTCTGAATATATTTGATACGGATGTAAAACGTTTCATATCCGAGAGACACGAGGATAAAATCCCTCACATGGGCTGGAACACAATCAAAGATGTAAAAACACCTTTATTTGATATTTCCCTCGAAGATCAGTATGTTTACTTTGTACATAGCTTTTATGTACCCGTTAATACTTATACGACCGCTACTACCGACTATATACAGCCATTCAGTGCGGCACTTCATAAAGACAATTTTTATGCTACACAGTTTCACCCCGAAAAGAGCGGAAGTGTTGGCGAACAAATATTAACTAATTTCCTAAAGTTATGATAGAAATAATTCCGGCTATCGATATTATCGATGGTAAATGCGTGCGTTTGTCGCAAGGCGACTACAATACTAAAACCATTTACAACGAGAATCCTTTGGAAGTTGCAAAACAATTCGAGGATGCCGGTATTCATAGAGTACACCTGGTAGACCTTGATGGAGCCAAAGCCAAACATGTAATTAACCATAAGGTATTGGAAGATATTGCTACGCATACATCTCTGGTTATTGATTTTGGTGGTGGTATTCAAAGTGATAAAGATATCGATATAGCATTCGAAGCCGGAGCTGCAATGGTTACGGGGGGAAGTGTTGCTGCTAAGAACCGCAAACTATTTGTGTCGTGGGTAGAAAAATACGGAGGTGACAGAATTATATTAGGAGCTGACAGCAAAAATCATCAAATAGCTGTGTCGGGATGGCAGGAAGCCACAAGCCTTGCTGTTGTTCCTTATATTGCCAATTACATCCAATATGGTGTAAAGAAAGTAGTATGTACCGACATTTCTAAGGATGGAATGCTTGCAGGGCCTGCTGTTGATTTATACAAACAGATACTTAATCAGATACCCGAAGTATACTTGATTGCCAGTGGGGGAGTGTCTTGCAAAGAAGATATATTGCACCTCGAAGCTGCAGGTGTACCTGCTATTATTATGGGTAAAGCCATTTATGAAAATAAAATCAGCCTGAAAGATCTGGTTGAGATACAAAACAGAAAATAAGAATGATTATCCGGTGCGGAAATTTTGTCTTGAATAATATTTCTGCATCGGCATAAACAATACAATATGCTTGCTAAAAGAATTATACCTTGTCTTGATATTAAAGATGGTACTACTGTCAAAGGCATTAATTTTGTGAACCTAAGAGATGCGGGTGATCCTGTGGAGCTGGCTGTCAAATATAGCAATGAAGGTGCTGACGAACTGGTTTTTCTGGATATAACAGCAACTCACGAAGGAAGGAAAACCTTCACTGATCTGGTGAAGCGAATTGCACTGAATATCAGTATACCATTTACCGTCGGCGGAGGTATAAACGAATTGACAGATGTTGACCGCCTGTTAAGTGCAGGAGCGGATAAAGTGTCGGTCAATTCAACAGCGTTACGTAATCCTCAAATCATAGATCAGATTGCAGGTAATTTTGGTTCGCAGGTGTGTGTATGTGCTATAGATGCCCGTTTTGATGCAGGCAAATGGATGTGCTACACAAGCGGAGGACGCAATATTACGGACAAAGAACTGTTTCTGTGGGCTAAAGAAGTTGAAGACAGGGGAGCGGGCGAAATTCTTTTCACCAGCATGAATCATGACGGAGTAAAGCAGGGATATGCCAATGAAGCTTTATGCAAATTATCCGAATCATTAAATATTCCGATAATAGCATCAGGTGGAGCAGGCAATATGGAGCATTTTAAAGATGTTTTTATTGACGGAAAAGCCGATGCGGCTCTGGCTGCCAGCGTATTTCATTTCGGAGAAATTGCAATTAAAGATTTAAAACAGTATCTTCGTACGGAAGGTATTAATGTAAGATAAAACGGCAGTTGTGATCTTTTTGTGCCTTTTATTGTTAGATAAGAGAGATATAGAACACAAAGGTTGAGTACCTAAAATATACAAACCAGATGAATTTGGATTTTGATAAAGTAGATGGTTTAATTCCTGCCATCATACAAGATAACGAAACAAATAAGGTGTTGATGCTTGGTTATATGAATCAGGAAGCATTAACTAAAACTCAGGAAACAGGAAAGGTGACTTTCTTTAGCCGTACCAAACAACGTCTGTGGACGAAAGGTGAGGAGAGCGGTAATTTTCTTCATGTTATAAGCATACAGGAAGATTGTGATAAAGACACCCTGCTTATCAAGGTCAACCCAGTAGGGCCTGTTTGCCATACCGGAGATGACACTTGCTTTAAAGAAGAAAATAAAGAAGACATCATGTTCTTCAAATACTTACAGCATTTCATCGAAAAGCGTCATCAGGAAATGCCTGAGGGATCATATACCACATCACTGTTTCAATCGGGAGTAAACCGTATGGCACAGAAGGTCGGGGAAGAAGCTATCGAATCGGTGATAGAGGCATGTAACGGAACAGACGAACGCCTGATTTACGAATCGGCGGATATGCTATATCATTTAATAGTACTGCTTACCTCAAAAGGTTTGAGTATTGAAGATTTATCAAGAGAGCTTCAAAAGAGACATAAAAAATAAAGCCGATGAGCAGTGTTATCGTTGATTACAAAGGAGTAGGAATTAGCCGTGACGGCAATCCTATATTGCAAGATCTGAATGTTCAGATTTCAGGAGGAGACTTTGTATATCTGATTGGAAAAGTAGGATCAGGAAAAAGTACTTTTCTGAAAAGCTTGTATCATGAAGTTCCTATTAATAGTGGAGACGGATATATCCTTGACTATTGTCTGAATACAATGAAACGAAAAGAAATACCTTTTCTCAGAAGGAAAATAGGTATTGTATTTCAGGATTTTCAACTATTGATAGACCGATCGGCAGAGAAAAATCTCGAATTTGTACTTAAAGCAACAGGCTGGGACAGTCAGGATGCCATTGATAACAGGATACGTGAAGTATTGACTCAGGTAGGCATGCAAAACAAAGGCTACAAAATGCCCCATGAGTTATCAGGAGGTGAACAGCAACGTATTGTAATAGCACGGGCACTACTGAACTCTCCCGATCTTATACTAGCCGATGAGCCTACCGGTAATTTGGATCCGGAGACAGGTACACAAATAGTAAAGTTATTGCACGAGATTTCACAGAAAGGAACTACTGTAATTATGTCGACACATAATTATGCTATTGTACAAAAATTTCATGGACGTATAATAAAATGTGATGATGGATCGATGAAAGAAGTAGTTCTTTCAGGATCAATCGGACAGCAGTCTAATTAAATTAACGAAGTGAAGGAAAATATTGAACCTGTTTTCTCTCACTAAATATATGGGAATAATTATAAATGACGAAACTTCGCTTAGTCAATTAGGTCTGTAACCTTAAAATAAAAGAAACGATGATTTTACGTAGAGTTACAATTAATAATAAATCGGATTTGGAATTTGTAGAGAAGCTATATATAGAGAGCTTTCCTGCAAATGAGCGCCGTCCTGTTTTGGAATTACATCATATTATAGAGGATGACAATCGCTTTACTGTTTATCTGCTGGTAAATGAAGACGAGGTAAGAGTTGGATTCATCACTTTATGGGATTTTGAAACTTTTTTGTTCATAGAACATTTTGCTATCAGCCCCGAACAGCGTAACGGCGGCTCGGGAACTAAATCTCTTAAGGCATTATTTACTGAAACGACATTACCATTGGTTGGAGAGATAGAACTTCCCGAATCATCGGATTTTGCCGAAAGAAGATATAATTTTTACAAGAAAAATGGTTTTGATATATGGGATATGGAGTATGCACAACCTCCATATATTGAAGGATTTGACAGTATTCCTATGAAAATGCTGAGTTATCGTGATTTAGGGTTTCCTGCAAATTTCGAAACGGTCAGAGACACCATCTATAAAAATGTTTATAAGAAAGATATATCTAAATAAAATTAAAAAATTATACTGTTTAAGCTAATATTTATAACTTTGCGCAGTATTCTAACTAATAAACACTGAATTATGAAAAAAATTAGCTTATTGTTAATAGCTATGGTTGTAAGCCTTACATGCCTGATGGCTCAGGATGGTGGATCAGCTAAATTTACATCATTAAGTCATGATTTCGGGAAAGTTGCGGAAGAAGTTGGTTCGGTAACCTGCGAATTCCAATTCACAAATACAGGAAAGAAACCATTGATTATACAAGATATAAGAACAAGTTGTGGTTGCACTACACCTTCTTATACAAAAGATCCTGTACTGCCCGGAAAAAAAGGCGTGGTGAAAGTGACTTATTCTACAACCGGACGTATCGGAAGTTTCGACAAGCGTATAACTGTATTTACAAATGAAGCGGATGTAGTTTATACCTTAACTATAAAAGGTGAAGTATTGCCCCGTAAATAATTTTCAGAAGATACAATCTCGCAACGAGAGCATTACAAAGGTCTGAGACCTTAAAACATAATTAAAGGCTGAATAAGGTGTTAAACTTTTTCAGTCTTTTTTATTTTTGTCCTATCTTTAAGGTCTGAGACCGATTTTTTTTATACAACAAAATAGAATTTTATTATGGAACATCCCGAAAACGACCACGAATTTCATGCACTGCAGGTGAATGAAGGAACATCAGATAAACCCATGATAAATCCATATATGAAAGACTTCAAGCGTTTTAAGAAGAAAACATATACGGTGAATGAGTACGTTGAAGGAATTCTCAAAGGAAATATCTCTTTGCTGAGTCAGGCTGTGACATTGGTGGAGAGTTCGAAATACGAACATCAGAGTACAGCACAGGAAATAATAGAAAAATGCCTGCCTTATTCCGGAAACTCGTTGCGAGTAGGCTTAACCGGAGTTCCAGGGGCCGGAAAAAGTACCTCGATAGACTCATTCGGAATGTATTTGCTTGAAAATAACCCAAATGATAAATTGGCTGTTTTGGCAATAGACCCATCAAGTGAGGTTTCGAAAGGAAGTATACTTGGTGATAAAACCCGTATGGAAAGGCTGAGTGTAGCAAAAAATGCATTTATACGACCTTCACCATCAGCTGGCTCTCTGGGTGGAGTTGCCCGCAAAACCAGGGAAACCATTATTCTGTGCGAAGCTGCCGGATACAATAAAATTATTATTGAAACAGTTGGAGTCGGACAATCGGAAACCGCTGTACACTCTATGGTCGACTTCTTTCTTCTTATACAGCTCGCAGGAACAGGTGATGAACTGCAGGGTATCAAAAGAGGAATAATGGAGATGGCCGACGGTATTATTATCAACAAAGCAGATGGTGATAATCTGGAGAAAGCAAAACTGGCTCAGGCACATTTTCGCAATGCTCTTCATTTATTTCCACTACCCGAGTCGGGATGGTCTCCAAAAGTTCTGTTATATTCCGGATATTATGGCACCGGCATAAAAGAAATATGGGATATGGTAGACGACTATGTTAACTTTACACATAAAAACGGATACTTCAACCACCGCCGTAACGAACAGTCGAAATATTGGATGTATGAAACAATAAACGAACAATTAAAATCGAAATTTTACAATAACCCCGAAGTTCAGTCCGAACTGAAAAATTGCGAGTATCAGGTTTTAAATTCACAGATCAGTTCGTTTATCGCTGCTAAAAAAGTGTTAAATACCTATTTTAAAGAATAGAAAATATACGATTTATGATAGCTGAATACTTCATACATAACAAATAAAAAATTATATTTGTACGTTTTTTTGGCGAAAACCAATAATTGATACCACATCACAAATTCATTCTTTAAAGATAGGACTATCAGAGGTGCCAAAATTAGATGAAACAGAAACCAGTCATTGTTGAATTATAATATAAAGTTTATCATGGAAAAACCATATGCAATTGGTATTGATATCGGTGGTACTAATACAGTCTTTGGTGTAGTGGATAAGAGAGGGCACATAATAGCTCAGGGTTCTATCAAAACAGCCGCACACAAAGAAATAAATGAATACGTAACCAACTTGTCTTCTGCTTTGCAAGAAGTTATAGATCAGGTTGGAGGTGCAGATAATATAAAAGGAATCGGGGTAGGAGCTCCTAACGGAAACTTTTTTACAGGTTGTATCGAATTTGCTCCAAACCTGCCTTGGAAAGGTCTAATTCCTTTAGCTCAGATGTTATCTGACCGTATAAAAGTACCAGTATCACTGACAAACGATGCTAATGCAGCTGCTATCGGTGAGATGACATACGGTGCAGCACGTGGAATGAAAGACTTTATTGTCATAACTCTGGGAACAGGTGTTGGTAGCGGTATTGTTGTAAACGGTCAATTGGTATATGGTCATGACGGTTTTGCCGGCGAACTAGGACATACTACAATACGACGTACTAACGGTCGTTTATGTGGTTGTGGACGTAAAGGCTGTCTTGAAACATATACTTCAGCTACAGGTGTTGCACGTACCGCAAAAGAGTTTTTGACATCACGCAAAGACGAAAGTATACTTCGCAATGTCAATATAGATGAAATAACATCAAAAGATGTAGCCGAAGCTGCTCAACAAGGTGATACCTTAGCGAAAGAAATTTTTGAATACACAGGCCAGATATTAGGAGAAGCGTTTGCTGACTTCGTAGCATTTTCAAGCCCCGAAGCTATAATTTTGTTTGGAGGTTTAACTAAAGCCGGAAGTTTGATTTTTAACCCGGTAAAACGCCATATGGAAGAAAGTATGCTGCCTATATTCAGAAACAAAGTAAAGTTATTAATGTCTGAACTGAAAGAAAGTGATGCTGCTGTATTAGGAGCAAGTGCACTAGGTTGGGAAGTTAAAGAATTTTAATAAAAATATCATATTAAACAGCTCTTATAGCAGGTCTTGCTATAAGAGCTGTTTTTTTTCATAAACAAGTATAAAATAGAGAAAATTATTTTGTTAGGGAATCTTACTATCTAAATAGATTTTATACCTTTGTTAGCCATTAAAGTTATACAATTCATTATGTCTTCTTCGAAAAAAATTAAAACTGCATTAATCTCTGTCTTCCATAAAGATGGGTTGGACGAAATCCTGAAAAAATTGAATACGCTAGGTGTACAATTTATATCAACTGGGGGAACCCGTGATTTTATCAAATCGTTAGGATTTGAATGTACTCCGGTGGAAGAATTAACCGAATATCCTTCCATTTTTGGAGGACGTGTAAAAACCCTTCACCCGAAAATATTCGGAGGAATTCTGAACAGGAGAGATCTGCAGGAAGATGTAAAACAAAAGAAAGCGTATAACATTATTGATATAGATTTGGTAATTGTTGACCTTTATCCGTTTGAAGAAACTGTAGCATCAGGAGCATCGGAAGAAGATATTATCGAAAAGATTGATATAGGCGGTATTTCTTTGATAAGGGCTGCAGCTAAAAATTACAATGATGTTATAATTGTTCCATCTAAAAAACAATATACAGCTCTGGCTGATTTGTTGAACGAAAAAGAAGGACAGTCAGACTTGCAAGACCGCAAATGGTTTGCAAAAGAGGCATTCGCCGTATCTTCAGGATACGATTCGGCTATTTTCAGTTATATGGATAAAGAAGAAGATTCGGCATTCCGTAAAGCAGAAGATAACTTAAAGACATTGCGTTACGGTGAAAATCCACATCAGAAAGGTGCTTTTTATGGAGACTTCGATGCACTGTTTGAGCAATTGCATGGTCGCGAAATATCATACAATAATTTGTTGGATGTAGATGCAGCTGTTTCTCTGATAAGTGAATTTGAAGATACAACATTGGCTATTCTAAAACACAATAATGCTTGCGGAATCGCATCCCGAAGCTCTGTGTTAGAAGCATGGAAAGCAGCTTTGTCTGCTGATCCGGTTTCGGCATTCGGAGGTATTATTGTCACTAACAGGAAAGTTGATAGAGCTGCAGCAGAAGAGATAAATACAATCTTTTTCGAAATAATTATCGCACCTGCATATGATGCGGATGCATTAGATATTTTGGAACAAAAGAAAAATCGTATTATCTTGGTGCAGAAGAAAGAGTTATCCGGAACAAAACAATTCCGTTCGTTACTGAATGGAGTGTTGGTTCAGGATAAGGATCTAAGTATTCAAACTGAAGTTGATCTGAAATTGATAACAAACCGTCAATTACAAGGTACTGAGCTTGCTGATTTGTTGTTTGCTAATAAACTGGTAAAGCATACAAAATCAAATGCTATAATATTAGTAAAAGACAATCAGTTGCTCGCTGGAGGTACCGGACAAACATCGAGAGTCGATGCCTTGAGGCAAGCAATTGAAAAAGCTCACTCATTCGGATTTGACCTGCAAGGTGCGGTTATGGCATCCGATGCATTCTTTCCGTTTCCCGATTGTGTGGAAATAGCAGGAAACGAAGGTGTCACAGCTGTAATTCAACCGGGAGGGTCTATTAAAGACGATTTATCTGTCGAATATTGTAATGAACATGACATTTCGATGGTGATGACAGGTATTCGTCATTTCAAACACTGATTATTTAATGCTTTAAAAGAAAAAAATAAACATGGGATTGTTTTCCTTTACTCAAGAAATAGCGATGGACCTTGGTACTGCCAACACCATCATTATAAAAGACGGAAAAATAGTTGTTGACGAACCGTCTGTTGTTGCTCTCGAACGTAAAACCGATAAGGTGATAGCGGTCGGAGATAAAGCCCGCCAGATGCATGGTAAGACTCACGAAAATATACGTACAATACGGCCATTGAGAGATGGTGTGATTGCCGATTTTACAGCAGCCGAGCATATGATCAGAGGTATGATCAAAATGATCAACAATAAAAACAGGTTATTCTCCCCATCTTTACGGATCGTTGTATGTATCCCATCGGGAAGTACCGAAGTTGAGATTCGTGCAATTCGTGACTCTGCAGAACATGCCGGAGGACGTGACGTTTATATGATATATGAACCGATGGCAGCTGCCCTTGGTATCGGTCTTGACGTTGAAGCTCCCGAAGGAAATATGATTGTTGATATAGGCGGGGGTACAACTGAAATTGCAGTTATCTCACTCGGAGGTATTGTGTCTAATAAATCTATCAAGATTGCAGGAGACGACCTTACTGAGGATATTCAGGAATATATGAGTCGTCAACATAATATCAAAGTAGGAGAACGTACTGCTGAACAAATTAAAATAGCTGTAGGATCGGCTCTAACCGAACTTGCGGAAAATGAAGAGCCTGAAGATTTTATTGTACACGGCCCTAACAGAATGACTTCTCTGCCTATGGATATACCTATCTCATATCAGGAGATGGCACATTGTCTGGATAAGTCTATATCAAAAATGGACTCGGCTATTCTTAGTGCTTTGGAACAGACTCCGCCCGAATTGTATGCCGATATCGTTAAGAACGGTATATATCTGACCGGTGGTGGTGCATTGCTGAGAGGATTGAGCAAGAGGTTCTCCGATAAAATAGGTATTCCTTTTTATGTAGCTGAAGATCCTTTGCATGCTGTTGCAAAAGGCACAGGTATTGCCCTTAATAATATTGAGAAATTCAATTTCTTAATGAGATAATCGGATTAGGATTATACTTATTACATTTATATTTGTGCATTTGAGAGAGTGCAAAGGCTTGATAATTATACATGCGTAACTTAGTCGCCTTCTTGATTAAAAACAGTTCGTGGTTTGTTTTTATATCCCTCGAGGTAGTCTGTTTTTATTTCATATTTAATTATAATTCTTTTCAAAGAAGCATATATCTAAACTCTTCGAACGAAATTGTTGGAAGAGTTTATGATGTTTCCGGACATGTCATATCCTATTTCGGACTAAAAGAAACAAATCAGGATTTATTATCTAAAAATGCAGAGTTGCAGAACCGTGTTTTAGTACTCGAAAGTTATATCCACAAAATGAGTACAGATAGTATTAAGACTAATGCCGTTCTGCAAGATTCATTGCCTCACAAGCACTATGATTATATTATAGGGAGGGTTATAAACAATAGTATCTCTCAGGTAAAAAATTATATAACCATCAACGGGGGGAGTAAGAATGGCTTGCATTCAGATATGGGAGTTATATCACAGCAGGGTATAGTTGGTATTGTGCGGACAGTATCTGATAATTACTCTCTGATACAGCCAATTATCAATCCTAAGACAGCATTGAGTTGTAAAGTTAAAGGATCGAATATTCCCGGGACTCTTACATGGGACGCTCAGGATTACAGATATGCCAGCCTCGAAGGTTTTCCCCGATTCGAAAAATTTGAGGTCGGAGATACAATTATCACTAGTGGATACTCAGGTATTTTTCCCGAAGGTATAATGGTTGGCGTTGTAGAAAGTTCAAAGGGGCAGAGCGATGATAATTTCTTGGTATTGAAAGTACGGTTATCTACAGATTTTAGCTCTTTGAAAGATGTGCTGATCATAAAGAATGAAAACAGAGACGAACTCTCCAAACTTGAAAAAGAAATAACAGAAAATGACAAGTAATTGGTTGAAGCAACTCATATTGTTCGTTATGCTGATACTGATACAGGTATTGGTGCTTAACCATATATCTTTTATGGGATATGCAACACCTCTTCTATATATTTATTTTATACTGAAGATGCCATTGGGCACAAACCGTAACTTACTCATATTTTTAGGGTTCTTATTAGGTATTTGTATTGATGTTTTTTGTAATACATTAGGAGTGAATGCCGCAGCATCAGTATTGCTTGCATTTGTATGTTTGCCAATACAACGGTTATTTTTCGAAAGGGAAGACTTTGAAAATTTTGTCCCCAGTTTGGATAATCTGGGTTTTGCCTTTATGAAGTATGCCTTTGTAGGAGTTTTTATACATCATGCAATATTGATATCACTTAATAGCTTCTCATATTTTAACCCTGCAATTATTGTACTACGCATATTGTCAAGTACAGTATTTACAACTATACTCATCTACGCTATTGAAGGTTTTTCGGTAAAGAGAAGAAAACATGAGTAAGCAAGACAATCAATTAAGTTCAGAAAAAAGATTTTATACAATTTCTGCCATAGTTATTATAATTGTGGTTGCCTTGATATGTCAGTTATTCAATCTTCAAATAGTAAAACACGAATATAAAGATTCGGCAGACAGTAATGCCTTCTTTAAAAAAACTTTATATCCTGCCAGAGGTACTATTTCTGACAGGCACGACAAGCTGTTGGTATATAATCAACCGATGTATGATATCGTTTATATTCCCAGAGAAGTGGCACCTTTCGACACTGTTGATTTTTGCAATATATTGGGACTGACTAAAGAACAATTATTGAAAAAGTTTGATGATGTGAAAGACCGTCGTCTCAATCCAGGGTACTCTTCGTACACAATGCAGACATTCATGACGCAGCTGAATGTACGTGAATATGGTTTGTTTCAGGAAAAATTATACAAGTTTCCCGGATTCTATATCCAAAATAGGGCTTTACGTCAATATAATTATGTGAATGCGGCTCATGTACTAGGATATGTAGCTGAAGTGGGAAGATCGACACTTGAAGAAGATCCTTATTATGCTCGTGGTGATTATGCAGGTAAATCGGGTCTTGAAAATTCATATGAAAATATACTCCGAGGAGAAAAAGGTGTTGAAATTTTACTTCGTGATGCACATGGTAGAATCAAAGGTAAATACGAAGACGGAATGCACGATAAAGCTCCCGTATCAGGTAAAAACCTGCAACTTTCTATAGATATTGATTTGCAGGCTTATGGTGAATACCTGATGCAGAACAAAATAGGTGCTATTGTGATGATAGAACCGGAGACCGGAGAAATCTTATGCCTTGTAACTGCCCCGACGTACAATCCATCCACATTATTAGGACGTGATTTCAGTGCGAATTATAAACTATTAGAGCAAAATACATCAAAACCTCTATTCAATAGGGCAATACAAGGTACATATCCTCCGGGATCAACATTTAAAACGACTCAGGGATTGACTTTTTTGCAAGAAGGTATCATAACCCCCGAAACGATGTACTCGTGCGCTCATGGCTATCCTCCGGGAGGAGGACGTCCCAAATGCCACGGACATGCATCTCCTTTGGCTTTGGCTCCGGCTATAGCAACATCTTGTAACTCTTATTTTTGCTATGGATTGAATGCAATGTTGAGCAACCGTAAAAAATATGCAAATATCAGTGAGGCTTTCGATACATGGAAAGATTATCTGGTTTCTATGGGATTTGGGTATAAATTAGGAGTTGACCTTCCTTCCGAAAAAAGGGGCTTTATTCCTAACAGCCAGTTTTATACAAAAGCATTCAAAACCAACAAGTGGTATGCTCAGAATGTGATTTCGATAGCAATTGGTCAAGGCGAAGTTTTAGCAACACCTTTGCAAGTGGCAAACTTAGGTGCAACTATTGCAAACAGAGGTTATTATATTGCACCTCATATTGTTCGAAAAATTCAAGACCAACCCTTAAAGAAGGAATTTGTTGAAAAAAGATATACCAAGGCATCTACAGATAAATACCTAACCATTGTTGATGGTATGGCAAAAGCTGTAACGGCAGGTACTTGCCGGGGGGCTGCCATACAAGATATTCCTGTAGGAGGGAAGACCGGTACAGCCGAAAACCCTCATGGGCGGGATCACTCTTGGTTCATGGGTTTTGCACCCGTTGATCATCCGAAAGTGGCAATAGCTGTTTTAGTTGAAAATGCAGGATTTGGAGCACGTTTTGCAGTACCCATTGCTAAACTAATGTTGACCAAATATCTCAAAGGACAGATACCTGAATCGGAAAAGTATCTTGAGGAAAATATGGCTAAAGCTGTTGTTCTGCCAAATGTAATTACCAGCTGGCCGACTCGTAAAGCCGAAGTTGCAACCTCGGAAAATATGGGTAGTGAAGAACTTGTTGATTAATAGTCTATAATGTTAAGAAAAGAAGATGATCATATAACCGGTAGTGTAGACTGGATTATTCTGATAATATACCTGCTCCTCATTGTGGCAGGCTGGCTAAGTATATACGGAGCCAGTTATGATTATGAGCATGAAACAAGTCTATTCGATCTTTCGGGACGGGCAGGAAAACAATTGATGTGGATGGGATTTTCTCTCTCAGTCGGCTTTGTTTTACTAAAACTTGAAAGTAGTATATATGATATTTTCGCATATATGATTTATGCCTTTTTTATGCTTTTATTGGCTGTGACTATTGTTGTGGCTCCAGATATAAAAGGATCCAGATCTTGGCTGGTTATTACGGATTCCATCAGGTTGCAACCCGCCGAATTTGCGAAATTTGCGGTGGCTCTTGCTTTAGCAAGATTCCTTAATCGATATAATTTCAGATTATTAACGTTAAAAAACCTTGTTATAATAACTTCAATAGTGGTCTTACCGATGCTTCTTATTGTACTACAAAAAGAAACCGGATCAGCACTTGTTTATGTTGCTTTTGTTTTGGTTCTTTATCGAGAAGGACTACCCGGCATGGTTTTATTTACAGGGTTATGTGCTGTAGTACTATTCATTTTCGGATTAAAATATTCGGATATAGAGATGGGCACATTAACTTTGGGGGAATGTATCGCGGTGCTGTTTGTTGTGATTGTCACAGCAATATTGATTATTAATTTTCGCAAAGATTATAAAACCGCATTTATAATATTGGGAGGAGCAGCCTTACTTGGAGGTATCTCTTATTTAATGGATTTCTTGAATGTTGAAATTGATTGGGGTATTATTGCTATTATAGGTATCTCAGCTCTCATTGTTTATTTGCTGGTTATGGCTGTTAAGGAGTGGAGTAAGACATACCTCTTATTTGCAGTTTTTGCAGTTTTCAGTATGGCGTATGTAAGCTCTATCAATTATGTTTTTACAGATGTATTACAACCTCACCAGCAAATCCGTATTAAAGTATCGCTAGGTATGGAAGACGATCTGATGGGAGCAGGATATAATGTTAACCAATCCAAGATAGCAATAGGATCAGGCGGAGTCATGGGGAAGGGGTTTCTGAATGGAACTCAGACAAAATTAAAATATGTACCTGAGCAAGATACCGATTTTATTTTTTGTACAGTAGGAGAGGAGCAAGGTTTTGTTGGATCAGTATTGGTACTTATCGGATTTTCGGTTCTTATACTCAGGCTTTTCTTTTTGGCGGAACGTCAGAAAAGTACATTCTCAAGAGTGTATGGTTATAGTGTAGCCTCTATATTTTTATTTCATATGACTATCAATGTTGGTATGGTCATCGGATTATTACCTGTAATCGGTATTCCATTGCCATTCTTTAGCTATGGAGGATCTTCTATTTTAGCATTTACTATATTGCTGTTTATTTTCCTGAGGTTGGATATGGCACGGAAAAGACGGTAAATTTGTCCTGTTTCTATTAGCGCAGGACTTTATGTGCAAGAAACCATTTACCTAAAAAATAGTAAGGTAATGAGAGGGATAATTATTTAGCTCCGCCCTTAGGTTCCCGATTTGCTTTATCTGATAGAAATATTTAAGTCTCAATGCCATAACTCTTAAGCTAGGCTTTGAATTTTAACTTTCTCTATAAAATATAAGAATGCTTTCTAGTAAATAGAGAGCATTCTTTGTTTATATTTGCATAACAACACCAATTATAAACAAACAAGACTAAAACTTTTATTTTATGAATCAAACACTAACACTATTTATTGTGCTATTTACTTTTGCATTCTCTCTGTCTTGCAGTGATGATGATGAAAATAGCCTAAGAATTGAACAAAAAGAAAATGATAAATGGGTATCGGCACAATCTCTATCTTGAGATGTGAAAAGCACTCTCGAATTCCGTATCAAAGGAGGTAACGGAACATATAAAGTTGTAGTTACCGATAAAGATGAAAACTCTATGTATAGCGAGATTGCATCTGCTGACACTTACGAACCCGGAGTATACAAGGTGACGCCATACAAAGTAGGGACTACCAGAATCACAATTACTGATGCGGATAATAATTCTTTAAAGGTAAATCTGGAAGTAAAAGAAGGCATTAAAAAAATCTACACAGGAGATGTAGGGGTAGAAATTGACGGCATATCTGATGCCGACAAAACTCTATTACTATCAGAAATGGATAATAATATATTATTTAAGAAACATAATATTATAGTATTAGCCTATATTACAACACAATCAGGAAAAGTTACTATTACTGATTCGAAAGAGAAAGAATTACATACCGGTGAGTTTTCTGAGAATTTGAAGATTTCTGGTAATACGTATGGGGAAATGACATTCAGCGTGGATAATATAACACACACATACATGATCAGTCCCAGTGGAATTTATCCGCCATTAAGAAGTCTGGGGCCTGTTCTCCTGTATTTTACTGAAAATATCATTGATCAATACAAAGAAAAATATCCTGATCTGAAAATTGCCCGTACTATCACAAGTGTCTCTTATCCTCGATAAAAAAGTAATCAGATAAATAAAAAGCAGTGGATGTATTCCACTGCTTTTACTATTTATAATTCAATAGAAAGTCTGCTTGCTTATCTGATGAATAATAATTCTCTGTATTTAGGAAGAGGCCACATTTCATTATCAACAATCAATTCCAATTTGTCTATATGATAACGGATTTCATCCAAATAAGGAGCTACTACATCATGATATTCGATTGCTTTTTCGCGTTCGTTTTCGATGTTGTTAGCTTTTTTACGAGCATCAACCATTTCATGTACTTTAGCATTAATAGCATTTACATGTCCTGAAATTTTATCGATCAAACGAATTTGCTCTGCTCCTTTTTCTTTATAATCTTCGAATACATCTTTTAGTTTCGAGACATTAACAAGAAGGATAGATTGATATGTGATAGATACCGGTATGATATGATTCAATGCGAGGTCACCCAATACACGAGATTCGATTTGAATTTTCTTAGTATAAGTTTCCCATTTCACTTCATTACGGGCATGAAGTTCTACTTCAGACAAGATACCTGCAAAAGTTTTGATACTTTGTTTTGAAGTATAGCTGTCATAAATAACAGGAACACTTGTTTCGCAATCAAGTCCACGTTTAGCAGCTTCGGCCTTCCATTCGTCACTATAACCATTTCCGTTGAAACGGATTGCACGAGATTCTTTAATATATTTCTTAAGTACTTCGTAAAGAGCTTCTTCTTTAGATTTACCAGTTGCAATCAGCCCGTCAACTTCTGCTTTAAAAGTTCTCAGTTGATCAGCTACAGATGCATTTAACGCAGTCAATGCTGATGCACAGTTTGCCGAAGAACCTACTGCTCGGAACTCGAAACGGTTACCGGTGAAAGCAAAAGGAGAAGTACGGTTACGATCTGTATTATCTAACAAGATTTCAGGAATCTGTCCAACACCCAAGCTCACGCCTTTTTTGTCGTCAACTGTAATAGCATCTTTAACAGAGCTGTTCTCGAATTTATCAAGAATATCGCTAACCTGAGTTCCTAAGAATACCGAAATAATTGCAGGAGGTGCTTCATTAGCTCCTAAACGGTGTGCATTTGTCGCTGAAGATATAGATGCTTTAAGCAATCCATTATTTTTAAGTACAGCTGCAAGAATATTCACAACGAAAGTTATGAAACGAAGATTTTCTTCGGTATCCTTACCTGGAGACAATAGATTAATGCCTGTATCGGTAGATAAAGACCAGTTATTGTGTTTTCCTGATCCGTTGATTCCTTTGAATGGTTTTTCGTGAAGAAGTACACGAAATGAATGACGGCGAGCAATTTTCTCCATCAAAGACATAACCAAAAGGTTGTGATCGACAGCCAAATTACATTCTTCATATATAGGTGCTAATTCGAACTGATTAGGAGCAACCTCATTATGACGTGTTTTAACCGGAATACCTAGAGCATAAGATTCATACTCCAATTCTTCCATAAATTTAATAACACGTTGTGGAATAGATCCAAAATAATGATCTTCCAACTGTTGATTCTTAGCACTTTCGTGACTCATCAGAGTACGTCCAGTCAACATTAAGTCGGGGCGTGCAGCATATAAATCTTCATCTACAAGGAAATATTCCTGTTCCCAGCCAAGATTAGAATTTACTTTAGTAACATCTTCGCTTCCAGGAAAATAATGGCATACATCAATCGAAGCCTTACTTACTGCTGCTATTGATTTTAATAAAGGAGTCTTATAGTCTAATGATTCTCCTGTATATGAAATAAATATAGTAGGGATACAAAGAGTGTCCTCTATAATAAATGCTGGTGATGTTGGATCCCAAGCTGAATACCCACGCGCTTCGAATGTATTACGAAGACCTCCAGATGGAAAGCTCGATGCATCCGGTTCTTGTTGTGCAAGAATTTTTCCACTAAATTCTTCGATCATACCACCATTACCGTCATGCTCAACAAAAGCATCATGCTTTTCGGCAGTACCATCGGTCAAAGGATGAAACCAGTGAGTATAGTGAGTTGCTCCATTTTCAAGAGCCCACATACGCATACCGGCAGCAACATGTTCTGCAATACCTCTGTCTATCGGCTCACCTTTATCGATAACCTTGCTCATCACTTTGAATGTCTCTTTTGACAGATACTTAGACATTGCTTTGCGATTGAATACTTTTTCACCGTAGTATTCGGACGTTTTGCCTTGTGGCTTTTCTACCTCTACAGGTTTTCTGTTTGCTGCGGCAGCAACAGCTTTGAAACGTAACTTAGACATAAAAGCTGATTTTTGTTGTGGATATTATAGTTTTATATTCTTTAATCTATTGATAGCTTCTTTGGTATTTTCGAGAGATCCGAAAGCGGTCAATCTTAAATACCCTTCGCCACTTGGGCCAAAACCTACTCCGGGTGTTCCTACTATATTAAGTTCATTAAGGAGGTAATCAAAAAACGCCCAAGATGTCATACCATTAGGTGTTTTCACCCAGATATATGGAGAATTAACTCCACCGTATACTTTCAGACCTTGAGCGGCAAGACCTTCTCTTATTATCTTTGCATTATTCAAATAATATTGGATAGTTTCCTTTACTTGTTTTTTGCCTTCGGGAGAATAACATGCTTCCGCTGCTCTCTGAATGATATATGGTACGCCATTAAACTTAGTTGTGTGACGACGGTTCCATAATTTATTCAATTGAATTTCTTCGCCTTTACTTGTATAGGCGATCAATTCTTTTGGTATAACCGTATAAGCACATCTAGTACCTGTAAATCCTGCTGTTTTAGAAAAACTGCGAAACTCTACAGCGACTTTCTTTGCTCCTTCTATTTCGTAAATACTGTGAGGAACATTATCTTCTGTGATATATGCTTCGTAAGCAGAGTCGAATAGAATAAGAACTTTATTCGCCAAAGCATAATCTACCCAAACTTTTAACTGATCTTTAGTTAAGGTCGTTCCGGTCGGGTTATTCGGATAACATAAGTAAACAATATCAACTTTTGATGTTGGTAATGAAGGCACAAAATTATTTTCTTCGGTACATGGCAGATATACGATCTTATTCCATTTACCATCGGAACCCAAGTCTCCGGCACGTCCTGCCATCACATTAGTATCAACATATACTGGATATACTGGGTCTGTGATTGCAACTACATTATCGGTTCCTAAGATATCTCCAATATTACCGGTGTCACTCTTTGATCCGTCACTTACGAATACTTCATCAGTTTGAATATCCAAACCTCTGGCCTTATAATCATTTTCGACAATTGCATTAACCAGAAAATCATAGCCTTGTTCGGGGCCATATCCTCTGAATGTAGAACTGTCAGACATTTCGTCCACAGCTTTATGCATTGCATCGATACAAGCTTTAGGTAATGGTTTTGTTACATCACCAATACCAAGCCTTATAATATTAGCAGATGGATTTGCTGCTTTAAATTCATTTACTTTTCTTGCAATATCCGAGAATAAGTAGCTTCCCGGTAGTTTGATATAATTTTCGTTTATTAATGCCATATGCTACAGCTAGGTTCTTTTTGTTTATGAAATACTGACTACTTTTATAAGATTATACCTTCGAATACCGTCACAGCATCTCCGGTCATATATACATGATTGTTACTTTCTCTCCACTCAATTTCCAGATCACCACCTAAAAGATGAATTGTAATCTTACGATCTGTATAATTGTTTAATATTGCAGCAACAGTAGCAGCACAGGCTCCTGTTCCACAAGCTAGAGTTTCCCCGGCTCCTCGTTCCCAGACTCTCATGTTAAGAGTTTTACGATCTACAACTTCAATAAATTCTGTATTAGTTCGGCGAGGAAATACGGGATTGTTTTCGAATTTAGGACCCAACACAGGAAGATCAAAATCTTTAATTCTTTCAGTGAAAATCACAGCATGAGGATTCCCCATCGATACACAGTTAATCTGCCATGTCTTACCATCGATAACCAAAGGTTGATTAAGAACTGGATTAGCTTCGATATTTACAGGAATCAAGACCGGATCAAGAATCGGTTCTCCCATATCGACCGTAACTTTTCTTGATCTTTTATCTCCTTCCAATAATGTTATATATTTAACTCCGGCTTTGGTTTCCAGTGTTATTTCTTTTTTATCGGTCAAACCATTGTCATATACATATTTGCCAATACAACGGGTTGCGTTTCCACACATTTCTGATTCTGATCCATCCGAATTGAACATCTGCATTCTGAAATCGCAAGTTTCGGAAGGAAATATCAGCACAAGCCCATCCGAACCTATACCGAAATTACGATTGCTTAATTCTATAGCGAGTTGTGAGGGATTTTCTATGAGGTTTGTCGCACCATCTATATAGATATAGTCGTTACCTGCGCCTTGCATTTTGGTAAACTTAAAATTTCTCATCTTTTATGGATGTTTTTAGAGCTTTTGTTTATTTTACAATACAAATTTGATATAAATTATTCAATCTTGCAAGATTTTTTGTCTAAATCTTATTTTTGATTATCAAAACAAATCATATTGAAAGCAAAAAAGATATTATTGATAATAAATAGTTAGATAATGTTAGAGTTGTTATTTTACATGGATTCTTTTTGTATAACATTGTTTATTAGTTAGTTGTTTTTATTATAGATGATATTAATAAATTGATTTATATCTGTCATCTACAACAAGCAATTTGTAATTAAAAAAAGCAATACAAAGATAATTTGTATTGCTTAATTATTGCATAAAAATGATTATTTATCATACGCTTCTGCATGTACTGATTTTATAGCCCGCCCGGAAGGATCTATTCTGTTTTTGAAAGATTCGTCCCATTCCAAAGCAACAGCACTACTGCATGCTACTGACGGAACAGACGGAACAGTACTTGCTGCTGATGCTGAAGAAAAATGCTCCTCAAACATGGTTCTGTACCAATACTCCTCTTTTGACATCGGGGGATTTATAGGAAATCGCTCGGCAGCACGTTCCATTTGTTTGTCAGAAACCTTTTTCTCTGCCATTTCACGAAGTGAATCTATCCAATTATAACCAACTCCGTCTGAGAACTGTTCTTTTTGTCGCCAGGTAACACTTTCGGGGAGATATCCTTCGAACGCCTGACGCAAGATATGTTTTTCGATTTTGCCATTTCTTCCACACATTTTATCTGCGGGGTTAATTCGCATAGCTATATCCATAAATTCTTTATCCAAAAATGGCACACGCCCTTCAACACCCCATGCCGATAACGTTTTATTAGCTCTCAGGCAATCATATAGATGTAATTTATCTAATTTTCGAACTGTTTCTTCGTGTAATGCTTTTGCATCGGGTGCTTTATGAAAATAAAGGTATCCACCGAAAATCTCATCCGAACCCTCTCCGGACAACACCATTTTGACGCCCATTGACTTTATAAATCGAGCCAAAAGGTACATTGGTGTAGATGCTCTGACTGTTGTCACATCATAAGTTTCTATATGGTATATAACATCACTTAATGCGTCGAGAGCCTCTTCTACCGTAAAATTAATTTCATGATGAACGGTACCGATATGCTCCGCGACTTTTCTTGCAGCAATTAAATCGGGAGCCCCCTTCAGACCAATCGCAAAAGAATGCAACTGAGGCCACCAAGCTTCGGTTTCATTATCATTTTCAACACGGCGAGCCGCAAATTTTTTAGCGACAGCCGATATTATTGAAGAATCCAACCCTCCCGAAAGCAAAACCCCATAAGGTACATCTGACATTAGCTGGCGATGAACCGCATCTTCCAATCCTTTTCGAAGAACATCAATGTCTGTTGAATTATCTTTTACGTTATCGTAAGTCATCCAATCACGCTTATACCATTGCTTTACTTCTCCTTCACGACTATCCAAATAATGACCAGCCGGAAATTCTTTGATGTTAGGACAAAACCCTTCTAAAGCTTTTAATTCACTTGCAACGTATAACTGTCCGGCTTTATCATAACCTATATATAAAGGGATAATCCCCATGTGGTCTCGACCAATAATATACCTGTTGTTCTCAATATCGAATAGAGCAAAAGCAAATATTCCGTTAAGATCTTCAAGCATGTCTATACCTTTATCTTGATACAAAGCTAAAAGAACTTCACAATCAGATTGAGATTGAAATTCGTACTTATCTGCGTATTTAGCCCTAATGCTTCGGTGATTATATATTTCACCATTAACCGCTAGCACAAGCTTCTTATCCTTGCTATATAAAGGTTGTCCTCCTGATGTTATATCTACGATTGATAATCGCTCGTGAGCAAGTACAGCTTTGTCACCACAATATATTCCTGACCAATCCGGTCCTCGATGACGGATTTTTTTTGCCATTTTAAGTACCTGCGAACGCAAGACCTCCAGATCTTGTGTTAATTCAAATGCTCCTACAAATCCACACATATATAATTATATTTTACTTGATTTTTTAGTCGAAATTTTAGCAAATATATATCATTTTATTTTATTTTCATCTAATAATAAATCACATAAATACTAATTAGCTGAAAATTAGAAACAAAAAGTAAAATTTTAGATAAATTGTTATAAAAATCAAAGGTAAAACTGATTTTATGTCAATCAAATCAGTTTTATATGGTAAATATTTTTATCTTTGCGAAAATAACTACCATTTTGATTAACTAGAATTTGATTCGCTTATATTTATTAACTTAGAAGTAATATGCAAGACTTATCATTAGCACAGCAGCATGGATTATATGATTCAAGTTACGAACACGACGCTTGCGGTGTCGGTCTGGTGCTCCATTTGAAAGGAGCAAAATCGCATGCCATTGTTGAAAATGGCTTGCAAGTACTTGAAAATATGACCCATCGGGGAGCAGAAAGTGCAGATAATAAGACCGGTGATGGTGCCGGTATTATGCTGCAAATACCTCATGAGTTTATACTCCTGCAAGGTATTCCTGTCCCTGAGAAAGGACGATATGGTACAGGTCTTATCTTCTTGCCAAAAGACGAACTCGAAGCCGAAATATGTATGGTTGCGGTTTCTGATTTGGTTGAAAAAGAAGGTTTACACCTGTTAGCTGTTAGAGATGTTCCTGTCAATAGTGATATTCTTGGTGAAATTTCGAAATCGAACGAACCTTCAATCAAACAGATTTTCATTACAGGCGAGGGATTATCTCAGGATCAATTAGAATTAAAACTTTATCTGCTTCGTAAGAAAGTAGAAAAGATGATTCTGAATTCTACGCTCAAAGACAAGCGTAACTCATATGTAGTGAGTTTGTCAACAAAGAGGATAATTTACAAAGGGATGTTAACATCTCTTCAGTTAAGACATTATTTTCCTGATTTGTTAAATCCGAACTTTACCAGTGGTATTGCTTTGGTACACTCTCGTTTCAGTACAAATACATTTCCTACGTGGGATTTGGCTCAGCCATTCCGTTTAGTGGGGCATAACGGGGAAATAAATACAATACGCGGCAACCGTCTATGGATGGAAGCCCGCGAAAGTGTAGTTAAGTCAGAAGCCTTAGGCGATGTCAATGATATCTGGCCTATTGTACAATCGGCAATGAGCGATAGCGCATCTTTTGATAATGTATTGGAGTTTTTGGTGATGTCGGGCAAATCTCTGCCTCACGCTCTGGCTATGATGATTCCCGAGTCGTGGAACTTTAAAAATCCGATATCTTCAGATTTAAAGGCATTCTACGAATACCACTCTATATTTATGGAGCCTTGGGATGGTCCTGCCACAATTTTGTTTTCGGATGGTCGTTATGCAGGCGGACTATTAGATCGTAATGGTTTACGTCCAGCTCGTTATCTTATTACTCACAATGATGTAATGGTGGTTGCTTCCGAAACCGGGGTTCTTCCTTTTGAACCTTCCGAAATTAAGGAACGGGGACGTTTGAAACCTGGTAAAATGTTGATGATAGATACCGAAACCGGAACTATACAATACGATACCGAATTAAAAGAAAATCTTGCCAAAGCATATCCGTACAGAGAATGGCTGAACAAAAACAGGATCTCGCTAGATGATATATCTTCGGGTAGAAGCATAAAATATACAGTAGATAATTATGCTCAGCTTTTACAGGCTTTTGGATATTATAAAGAGGACATTGAAAAGCTGATTACACCAATGGCTCGAGATGGAAAGGAACCTGTCGGATCTATGGGAAATGATGCTCCATTAGTTGCATTATCGAATAAAAACTACCGGATTTTCAGTTATTTCCGACAATTATTCGCACAGGTAACAAATCCTCCGATTGACCCAATCCGAGAAGAGTTGGTAATGTCTCTGTCTGGGTATATCGGTTCTCTACATAAAAATATCCTAGAACCATTACCCGAACACTGTAAGATGGTAAGGTTGACACACCCGATTATAACCAATCGAGAGCTGGATTTATTAGTCCACCTTGAATACAAAGGATTTAAGGCCAATATTATCCCTATGCTTTTCGACCCTAAGAAAGGGGCATCTAGTCTTGAAAAAGCAATTGAAGACCTTTGCTTACAGGCTGAAAAAGCTGTGGACAACGGAAGCAATTATATTATTATATCCGACAGAGGTGTCGATGCAAACCATGCTGCTATACCATCATTACTTGCCGTATCTGCCGTTCATCATTATTTGATAGACAGACGGAAGCGTATGCAGATTGATATTGTTGTAGAATCGGCAGAACCTCGTGAAGTAATGCACTTTGCATTATTATTCGGGTATGGTGCAAACGCTGTAAATCCTTACCTGTCATTTGCTATTCTCGAAGATTTAGTAAAAAACGGAACAGTTCAACTGGACTTTCATACAGCAGAGAAAAACTATATCAAGTCTATAGATAAAGGTCTTCTCAAGACTTTGTCAAAGATGGGTATCTCTACTCTGAAAAGTTATTTAGGTGCTCAATTGTTTGAAGCAGTAGGACTTAATTCATCCGTTATCAATAAATACTTTAAGGGTACAACTTCAAAAATTGAAGGTGCTGACCTGAGTGATATTGCTTCAGATACAATCGCAAGTCACAAAGATGCTTATTCTGATAACGATATAGATACCTCGCTTATCAATCTAGGGGTTTACTCTTGGAGAAGAACAGGCGAAGACCATGCCTGGAATCCCGAAACAATAATGAAACTCCAGATGGCAACCCGTCTCGGCAGCTACAAAAAGTTTAAGGAATATACAGATGGAATAGACCAAAAATCAGAAAAGATTTTCCTTCGTGATTTTCTTGATTTCGATCCGGCGAAAAAGCCTGTAGATATATCTGAGGTAGAATCGGCATCGGCTATCACTAAACGATTTGTAACAGGAGCCATGTCATTTGGTTCTATCAGCCGCGAAGCTCACGAGGCTATGGCTGTAGCTATGAATGCCATTGGAGGAAAAAGTAATACCGGCGAAGGGGGGGAATTGGCAGAACGATTTGCAACAAATGCCCGTTCCGCAATCAAACAGGTTGCATCCGGACGTTTTGGTGTAACAACCGAATATCTGGTTAATGCAGATGAAATTCAGATCAAAATAGCTCAGGGTGCAAAACCCGGAGAAGGAGGTCAATTGCCCGGATTTAAAGTTGATAAGATCATAGCACAGACCCGACATTCTATACCGGGTATTTCACTGATATCTCCACCTCCACACCACGATATTTATTCCATTGAGGATTTGGCTCAATTGATATTTGACTTGAAGAATGTCAATCCCAAAGCTATTGTCAGTGTTAAACTCGTTTCTGAAAGTGGAGTAGGGACTATTGCGGCGGGGGTTGCTAAAGCGAAAGCCGATCTGATTCTTATAAGCGGATGCGAAGGCGGAACAGGAGCAAGTCCTTTAAGTTCTATTAAATACGGAGGCTTACCTCTCGAAATTGGGCTTTCGGAAGTACAACAGACACTCGTTTTAAACAATCTTCGAGGACAAATACGCTTACAAACAGACGGACAGTTAAAGACCGGTCATGATATTATCGTTGCTGCCATGTTGGGAGCCGAAGAATTCGGATTCGCTACAAGTGCATTGATTGTATTAGGTTGTATTATGATGCGTAAATGCCACTTAAATACTTGTCCGGTTGGAGTTGCTACTCAGAGTGAAGAATTGAGAAAGAAATTTTTAGGTCGAAGTGAGTATCTAATTAATTATTTCAATTTCTTGGCAGAAGAAGTAAGAGAACATCTTGCTGCTTTGGGATTTACTTCTCTCGATCAAGTTGTAGGACGCTCCGATCTGTTGAAGTTTGTAAAAGACGATTCAACGAGTAAGTTAAGCAAGATCGACTTATCACGTATTATTTATCATCCTGCAGAAGCTAAAGTAAATGCAGTAAAACATACCAAAGAACAGGATCACAAGTTAAGTGAAGTGATAGATGTTGAATTAATAAAAACTTCACGACCTGCGATAGAAAAATGTATGCCTGTTGAACTTTCCCGCCCGATCAAAAATACCGATCGAGCAGTAGGTGCGATGCTTTCCGGCGAAATAGCCAAGAAGTATGGAAATGCAGGTTTACCCGACAATACTATACAGTGCTCATTTAAAGGATCTGCCGGACAAAGTTTTGGAGCATTCCTTTCTCATGGTGTAACTTTCAGGCTTGAAGGAGATGCCAACGACTATGTAGGTAAAGGACTTTCGGGCGGTAGATTAGTAATAATCCCCCCAGCTACAAGCACCTATAAACCCGAAGAAAATATTATTGCCGGAAATACACTATTATATGGTGCCACGGGAGGTGAAGTATATATCAGCGGACAGGTAGGCGAACGCTTTTGCGTTCGTAATAGTGGCGCTACAGCTGTAGTTGAAGGAGCAGGCGATCACTGCTGCGAATATATGACAGGAGGGCGTACCGTTGTTCTTGGACGTACAGGACGCAATTTTGCCGCAGGTATGAGTGGTGGTGTAGCGTATGTTTATAATGTTGATGGAGATTTCGATTTCTTCTGTAATATGGAGATGGTAGAACTTTCGTTAATCGAAGACAGTGCGGATAGCAAAGAACTTCGTCAGCTTATTTCCAATCATTATGAGTTTACCAAAAGTCCTCAGGCTAAGAGAATTCTTGATAATTGGGGAGAAGAGGTGAACCGTTTTATCAAAGTAATGCCTATCGAATACAAAAAGGTATTACAGGAAGAAAAGATGGAAGCTCTGAAAAAGAAAATCGCTAATGTCGAATTCGATTATTAAAGGTCATAGACCTATTTGTTTAAAGAAGTATCAATAGAAAAAATATACTGTAGGTAAGATGGGAAATCCAAAAGCATTTTTAACAGTAAAAAGAAAAGACGCAGGATATCGTCCTGTTCAGGAACGTATTCTGGATTTCGGAGAAGTAGAGCAGACTTTAAACTCCGAAGACCGTCAATTACAGGCATCACGCTGCATGGACTGCGGTATTCCATTTTGTCAATGGGGATGCCCGCTAGGCAACAAGATGCCCGAATGGCAAGACTATATTTATAAAGGAAACTGGAGATTGGCTGCTGAAGTACTAATGCAGACTAATGATTTTCCGGAATTTACAGGACGTATTTGTCCTGCTCCATGTGAAAAGACCTGCGTACTGTCTCTCCATCGGTCTCCAATAACTATTCGTGAAAATGAAGCATCAGCTTTAGAGCATGCTTTCCAAGAAGGATATATAAAGCCCCGTGTACCTAAAGTTCGTACGGGGAAAAAGGTCGCAGTAATCGGTTCAGGTCCATCAGGGCTTGCTGTTGCTAATCAATTGAATCAAAAGGGACATGATGTAACTGTTTATGAAAAAAACAGTCGCCCCGGAGGACTATTGCGATTTGGTATACCCGATTTCAAACTGAATAAAAATATAGTAGATCGCCGTATAAGTTTAATGGAAGCTGAAGGTGTGAAATTTATAAACAATACAGAAGTGGGTATCGACGTCAGAGGCAAAGACCTGATGAAAGACTACGATGCAGTTTGTTTGGCCATAGGATCACAGGTTCCAAGGGACTTACCTGTTCCCGGACGTGAATTGAAGGGTGTTTATTATGCAATGGAATACCTAACAGTGAAAAATAAAATTGTAGCCAGAGATGAAGTTCCTGCCGACCAGATTATTGATGTTAAAGGAAAAAATGTATTGGTGATCGGTGGAGGAGATACAGGCTCTGATTGTATTGGAACAGCGAATCGTCAACAAGCGGCAAATATTCTTCAAATAGAAATTATGCCTAGACCTCCTAAATTGGAAGATTTGGATAACGTATGGCCTACACCATTTCCAACAGTACTCAAAACCAGTTCTTCACATATGGAAGGTTGTGACCGCCGTTGGTCTCTCAACACAAAACGTTTTATTGGCGAGAACGGCATTCTGACCGGAGTAGAGCTTGTTGAAATAGCTTGGGAGAAAGATGAAAGTGGACGCATGGTTATGAAAGAAGTAGGTAAACCCGAGATTCTGAAAATCGATTATGCATTTCTTGCTTTAGGATTTATTCACCCAATACAGGAAGGTTTGCTCGAAGAATTAGGAATCAAAGTAGATGATATTCGCAAAAATGTTGCTACAGATGCCAACAGGGCTACTAATATATCGAAAGTGTTTGGAGCTGGAGACTGTGTCAGCGGACAATCGTTGGTTGTAACAAGTATTGCTTCGGGTCGAAAAACAGCTAAGCATATAGATGATTTCTTGAAGAAATAAAAGACAATATTAGAAAAAAGCGAGTTGATCTAGACTCGCTTTTTTTATTTAAGCTAATTTGCTTTGATCTTATTTATACGTTGCAAAAGGGTAGGGTGTGAGTAATGAAAAAATACATTCAATGGATCGGGATTAAGATTACTAAGTGATTTTACAGATAGTTTTTTTAATCCACTGATAAGAAATTCTCCGAAGCCGAAACTACAGGCGTAATGGTCTGCTTCATACTCATTTTTACGGCTTAGCATATTCATCAATAGGCTTGTAATTATTGAAATAGGAGTAAATAATAGAGAAAAGGCCAACAACCCAAGATGAAATGAGGGTATATTACTGCTCATTGCCTCTGATACGCTCATACTATTTAAGAAAAAAGACAGGATATATAATAATAATCCTGTTTGAAGGATTGAAACTATCAATTGTATTGTTGTATGCTTTTTTTTGTAATGCCCTATCTCATGAGCTAGTACGGCCACAATTTCATCAGTTGTCAAATCATTTATTAATGTATCAAATAAAACAATTCTCTTTTTATTTCCAAGTCCTGTAAAATAGGCATTTGCTTTGGTTGTTCGTTTCGAGGCATCCATTACGTATATATTGGTAAGCTCAAAACCTGCCTTTTGTGAAAATTGCTCTATCGAATTTCTTAAGTCACCATCGGTTAATGGAGTTTGTTTATTGAATAGAGGTACAATTAGATTCGAATAAAACAAAGTCATAAACAGCGAGAATAGAGTTACTATTCCCCACGCATATATCCATGCTAAATTTCCGGCATTCTGATAAAACCAGATAATAGCTGAAAGTATAATTCCACCCAAAATCAAACTCAAGATTAAACTTTTGACAGAATCAATCCAGAATATGCTTTTTGTAGATTTGTTAAAACCATATTTTGTTTCAATAACAAAGGTATCGTAGTAAGAAAAAGGCAATGATAATATCTGGCTGGCAATAAATATTACACATAGAAATACAAGAGTAATAAGCATAGGATTAGAAACATACAGGCGAATAAAGGAATCTAACCAACCAAAACCCGATAGAAGAAGTATCGTAAACAATAAAATAAATGATATACTGCCCGATAGAAGATTTAATCGGCTGTTTTCCTTTTGATATGATTGTTGTAACCTGTATTTTTCATTGTCATAAATCCCGATCAGTTCACTCGGAACCTGGTCAGACATTCTTTTACGATTTCGATACGCCAGATATTGAGTCCAGATAAAATCAAAGGAAACAATTATAAGTAATAAATAATAAATCATCAGTTACGTTTTATTGAAAACATGTATCCTGTATATATAGCAAGACCATAAAATAATACATCCATTGGTTGAAATGTTTCAATGGCTATGCTCATCGAAATATCCCAATTGAGATTTGAAATAGCCTCTAGATATGAGTAACTTTCATACTGGTCTGCAATAAAGCAAGTATAGCTGATAATGTTACCGCAAAAGCAGGCTATAAGCGCAAGTCCCGCACCTAAAATACCATAAACAGGAGTTAAGCCTTTACCAAACTTCTGAATCGTAAATCCCACAGCAACACCAACCCCCATAGCCATGTAGGAAATTTGATACTTGGTTGCAACTGTAATTATTGTCCAAATGAATACACAAATAATTGAAGCCAATACTCCACCTAAAACAGCCATTGGAAAATTCTGCTCAGCCTTCAGTCGCTCAAAATCTTCAATATTGTTTTCTGTGATCATTTGCATCACAGTCTCATTGCTAATTATATTATTCTGCTGTGTACTATCAACTGGATCCTCCATCGGAAAAATAGATCGGCGTTCTATTACCGGATCTAAAGATAATGGCTGATTATCTATTATTTCAGATTCAGTTACATTATTGAAAGCCTCGTTAAAATCTTTCTCGTAATCAAAATCACCTATATTATCATTATCCCTCATATAAAAAAAAGGTATTATAGAGTTTGTGGCTTATTCGAACAAAATATATACATACTTTATTCAACTTATACCTAATGTGTTGTTCTTAAAAAATATACAGGAGATAAACGTGTCTTATCTTCTGTATATTTATAAACTAAAAATATCGCAATTTATTGTTACACTGTAACTCTTGCAAAAGGAGCAGCGTCCATTTCACAAAACTCTTTATCCAGATATTTATAATACCCGCTAATCGCAACCATGGCAGCGTTATCTGTAGTGTATCCGAATTTAGGAATATGGATTTTCCATCCATATTTGACTGAGTGCTCTTCAAAAGCATCCCTTAAACCTGAATTCGCAGAAACTCCTCCGGCCACAGCTACCTCTTTGATGTTTAAATCTTTAGATGCCTTTCGCAATTTATCCATCAAAATGTCTATAATTGTTTTTTGCAACGATGCACACAAGTCTTCTTTATTCTTTTCTATAAAGTCCGGATCATTCTTCAATTCATCTCTTAAAAAATACAAGAAAGACGTTTTTAATCCGCTAAAACTATAATCATATCCTGCAATATGTGGCTTATTAAATGTAAACCGGTTAGAATTTCCCTGATTCGCAAGCTTATTTACAATAGGACCTCCGGGATATCCCAATCCCATTACTTTTGCACATTTATCAAAAGCTTCTCCGGCTGCATCGTCAATGGTCTGTCCGATGATCTCCATATCCTTATGTGATTTTACAACTATAATTTGCGAATTACCACCCGAAACAAGTAAGCATAAAAAAGGAAAATCCGGTTGATTCTGATCTTCTTTATCCTCTTTGATGAAATGTGCTAAAACATGCGCCTGAAGATGGTTTATATCCATCATCGGTATATTTAATGATGCTGCAAGACCTTTGGCAAAAGAGGTTCCCACTAGTAATGATCCCATAAGACCTGGTCCTCGAGTGAAAGCTATTGCAGTTATTTCTTCTTTTGACACACCTGCTTTTTTTAAAGCTTCATCCACTACCGGGATTATATTTTGCTGATGAGCACGTGATGCTAACTCCGGAACCACTCCTCCATAACTTTCGTGGACTTTTTGGCTCGAAATTATATTGGACAATAGAACTTCATCCCTGATAACAGCAGCTGCTGTATCATCGCAAGATGATTCTATTCCTAAAATTGTAATCATAATTGTATATCTTAATACTAAGACAGTATCAATATCCAAAAGGATTATAACTGCCTGTCTGAATTATATTTAATTTATTTTCAAAATTGATCTAAGACCAAAAAACTCAC